>Ga0268257_1000615_pt1 | contig 39516 bp, 31 predicted proteins | sample AgamicAtPrz_FD_200249 | JGI IMG/M metagenome (GOLD analysis project Ga0268257, IMG submission 200249) | Agave microbial communities from Guanajuato, Mexico - At.P.rz (v2) (version 3) | ecosystem: Host-associated > Plants > Phyllosphere > Phylloplane/Leaf | place: Guanajuato, Mexico | collected... | reverse complement strand
GCGCCGGTGCCGTACAGCTCGGGCGTGTACGTGTACAGCGCCGCCCACATCCCGAACAGGAAGAACTGCATCGCGAGGCCCGTGACGATCAGCAGCGTCGTGCTGCCGCCGTACAGCGCGCTCTGGCCGTACGCGTACGCCATCGCGCCGCCGCCGATCAGCGACGCGATGCAGGTCGGCTTGCGGCCCCAGCGTTCGACGAGCCACGCGGCGCACAGGAAGCCCGGCACGCCGCCGAGCGAGATCAGCACCGTGTAGAACACCGATTTCGTGACTTCGAAGCCGGCCTGCTGCAGCAGCGCGCCGAGCCACGACGTGAGGCCGTAGAAGCCGAGCAGCGCGAAGAACCACAGCAGCCACACCATCACCGTGCGGCGGCGGTACACGCCGCTCCAGATCTCGCGCAGCGCGCCGCGCCCGCGTGCGGCGGCCGGCTCGGCGAGCCGCGACGGCGGCGGCAGCGTCGTGACGCCGGCCGAGCGCATCACCTTCGCCTCGATCGTCTGCATCACCGCGTCGGCTTGCGCGTGCCGGCCCGCATGTTCGAGCCAGCGCGGCGATTCCGGCACGATGCGGCGCACGACCAGCACGAACACGGCCGGAATCGCGAGCAGCGCGAACACGGTGCGCCAGCCGAATTGCGGCAGCACGAAATACGCGACGATGCCGGCCGTGATGAAGCCGAGCGGCCAGAAGCCGTCCATCAGCGCGATCAGGCGGCCGCGTTTCTCGGCCGGCACGAATTCGGACAGCAGCGTCTGCGCGACCGGAAACTCCATCCCCATGCCGATGCCGAGCAGCACGCGGTAGACGATCAGCGCGTCGACGCTCTGCGCGGTCGAGCACAGGTACGACGCGGCGCCCCACAGCACCATGCTCCACTGGAACACGGGCCGGCGGCCGAAGCGGTCGGCGAGCAGGCCGGCCACGGCCGCGCCGAGCACCATCCCGAAGAAGCTCGCGCTCGCGACGAGGCCGGCGGCCGCGGTCGACAGCCCGAACTCCTTGCGGATCGAGCCGAGCACGAACGTCATCGTGCCGAGATCGACCGAGTCGAAGAAGAACGCGATCGCGATGATGAAGAAGATCCGCTTGTGATAGCCGGAGAACGGCAGGCGTTCGAGCCGGGCGGCGGCGGAGGCGGGAGCGGTGGCGGCGGGCATGGCGTCCTCTGAAATGAAAAAGGGGCCGCGCAGCGCATGCTCCAGGGCCCCGATGCTTCGTATTCAGTAGACGCGACCACAAACTGCCGCATCAGAGGAAAAGCGCCGCCTGCTTGCGCAAATGCGTCATCGGCGGGCGGCGCGTGATATCGGCGGGTGTCAGTTCTTCAGCTTGTAGCCGGTGCGGAACATCCACGCGACGATCGCGAGCAGGATCACGAGGAACAGCGCGGTCGCGGCGAGGCTGATCCACACGTGCACGTCGGCGATCCCGTAGAACGACCAGCGGAAGCCGCTGATCAGGTAGACGATCGGGTTGAACAGCGTGACGACGCGCCACGCGGGCGGCAGCATGTCGACCGAGTAGAAGCTGCCGCCGAGGAACGTGAGCGGCGTGATGATCAACAGCGGCACGAGCTGCAGCTTCTCGAAGCTGTCGGCCCAGATGCCGATCACGAAGCCGAACAGGCTGAACGTGACGGCCGTCAGCACCAGGAACAGCACCATCCAGAACGGATGCAGGATGTGCAGCGGCACGAACAGGCCGGCCGTGGCGAGGATGATCACGCCGAGCAGGAGCGACTTCGACGCGGCCGCGCCGACGTACGCGATCACGATCTCCCAGTACGACACGGGCGCCGACAGGATCTCGTAGATCGTGCCGGTGAAGCGCGGGAAGTAGATGCCGAACGACGCGTTCGAGATGCTCTGCGACAGCAGCGACAGCATCACGAGGCCCGGCACGATGAACGACCCGTAGCCGATGCCGTTCACGTCGCTGATGCGCGAGCCGATCGCGGAGCCGAACACGACGAAATACAGCGACGTCGAGATCACCGGCGCGATGATGCTCTGCATCAGCGTGCGGCGCGTGCGGGCCATTTCTGCGCGGTAGATCGCGCGGATTCCATGCCAGTTCATACGTCAGGCTCCTTGCACGCCGTTGCGGCGGTTGTCGATCAGGCTGACGAAAATGTCCTCGAGCGAGCTCTGCGTCGTGTGCAGGTCGCGAAAGCCGATGCCGGCCGAGCCGAGCGCGTTGATGAGTTTCGCGATGCTCGCGTCGTCGCGCTGCGAGTCGTACGTATAGACGAGCGCGGCGCCGTCTTCCGCGCGTTCGAGCCCGAACGGCGCGAGCGCGGGCGGCACGTCCGCGAGCGGGTGCTCGAGCTGCACGGTCAGCTGTTTCTTGCCGAGCTTGCGCATCAGTTCGCGCTTTTCCTCGACGAGCACGAGCTCGCCGCCGAGGATGATGCCGATCCGGTCGGCCATCTCCTCGGCTTCCTCGATGTAGTGCGTGGTCAGCAGGATCGTCACGCCGCTTTCGCGCAGCGAATCGACGAGCTTCCACATGTCGCGGCGCAGCTCGACGTCGACGCCGGCCGTCGGCTCGTCGAGGAACAGGATGCGCGGCTCGTGCGACAGCGCCTTCGCGATCATCACGCGGCGCTTCATGCCGCCCGACAGCGTCATCAGCTTGTTGTCGCGCTTGTCCCACAGCGACAGCGCCTTCAGCGTCTTCTCGATGTACGCGGGATCGGGCGCCTTGCCGAACAGGCCGCGGCTGAACGACACGGTGGCCCAGACGGTTTCGAACGCGTCGGTGGTCAGCTCCTGCGGCACGAGGCCGATCATTTCGCGGGCCGCGCGGTATTGATCGCGGATGTCGTGGCCGCCGACCGTCACGCGGCCTTCGGTCGGCGTGACGATGCCGCAGATCGAGCCGATCAGCGTCGTCTTGCCGGCGCCGTTCGGCCCGAGCAGCGCGAAGATCTCGCCGGGGCGGATGTCGAGGGTCACGTGCTTCAGCGCCTGGAAGCCGGACGCGTAAGTCTTGGAGAGGTCGGAGACGGAAAGGATCGGTTGCATGCTCACGGATGGCACGGCCGCCCGGTGCGACGGCGGGCGCCGCGCGTGCCCGGCGCCGCCGCCGCTGCGCAGCGGCCGGGACCGGGAACGGCATGGCGAACGGGCGTCATGTCGAACGGTAGGGTGGTGCGGGATCGCGGGACCGCCATATTAGCAATCGGCAGATCGAAATGCATTCTGATGGAAAGGCCGGGTCGTGCCGGTGCCGGATTTGCGTGAATTTCGGTGGTGTCACTCAATTATTCGGTGATTTATTTGAATAAAGCGAACAATTCGGATCGCTTCCCGTGAATCGGACGGCGATCACGTTGCCGCCCGACAAGCCGGCCGACTGTGCTGCCCGCCGGCCCTCGCGCCGTACCGGGACGGCGCGCGTGGCGCTCGCGATAATGCGTTCCTTTCTCGGCGATACGGAGCGGGACGCATGTCATTGATCGATTTCAAATCCGTAGCGGACGCGCAGGCTACCGCATGGCAATCCACGATCGTCGGCGAGGTCGGGCCGGCCCGGATCAAGGTGCTGCGCATGGATGCGCAGCCTTACGAAGCGGAAGTGCACGACTACAACGAGGGGCTGCTGGTGCTCGACGGCACGCTGATGCTCGAGGTCGAGGCGGAAACGGTCGTGGTCGGGGCCGGACAGATGTATCTCGCGCGCGCCGGCACGCGCCACGCGGTGCTGCCCGGCAGCCACGGCACGCTCGCGATCATCGATGTCTGAAGGTGCGCCGCAGCATGCGTGCGGGCCGCTGAAGGCCGGCCGGCTTGGCTCGGCGCGAATTGGCGGCTGCCGTTCAAACGCATGTTCTACGGTCCGGGTATTTGTCTGAGCAAATAAAATGAAGGCTGTTTGAAACTCTGTTAAATGCCCTATAAACGCTAGGATCGCGCGGATCCATTCGTTTGGAACTCTGCATCCATTTACTTGCACGGATGGTCCGATCATAGTCTCGACACACGTCGCATCACGATAACGAATCAAGCGTACGGATGGAGACCAAACCATGAGACGCCTATCCGCAGGGCCAGCGGGACTGCCGTTTTCCGATTTTTCGCTGAATGCAGGCGCGACGCAGGTCGCACGCCTGCATCGTCACCTCGCCGTGTAGCGGCAAGCCGTAGCGGCGGGCCATAGCGGCAAGCCATTTTCCATTTCGATCGTTCCGACGGCGCCGTGCCGCATGACGGCGCTGCGGGAGCGCGTTCGTCTGCCGCCGCGGCATGTGCCGCATGTGCCCGACCGGCCTCGCGGCAGTCCTGCGTGCACGTCATGCGCCGCGCATTCGTGCGGCGGCGCGATACCAACCGGCGGGCCATGCAGCCCGGCCGGACGAGACTTGTCGTACCTGAAAAGGAGGGGTTGATGATTTGCATTCCTGAATGGCGGAAGGCGATCCTGTCGTGCGCGGTGCTGGCGCTGCCGTTCGTCGCCGGTTGCGGTGGCGGTGACGATCCGGGGCCGATCAACGTGCCGCAGTGCTCGGGCAGCGCATGCGGGCCGAGCGGCGCCGAAACGACGCCGCCGGTCGTGACGAAGCTGTGCCCGGATGCGCTCGATTACACGACGACGTATACGGGCGGCGCCGGCAGCGGCGAGTACGTGAAGGTGAAGTTCGACACGACGAAGCTCACCTACCAGATGCAGTTCATCGAATCGTCGGTGCCGACGTCGGCGGGGCAAGTCAATACCACGCGCGCGGGCCTGACGATCAGCGGCGCGTTCCATCATCCGACCCATCTCCCGACGGCCGAGCAGAACCGCTGCGCGTTCGTGCTCGACAGCGGCGCGACGAGCGACGGCGCGTATTCGGTGACGATCAACCGCGCGGATCCGCCGATGCTGTTCGTCGGTAACGGCGTGGTGGGCGGCGGGATTCCGGGGGCGACGATCGCGTTCGCCGGTATCCCGCTGCTTCCGGGCGTCACGCTCGGCGTCGTACCGTCGCGCACCTTCGATTTCTATCCGTTCATCGGCTTCACCGACACCGAAACCGACTTCACGAAAGTGGCGGGCAACTACAACGAGGTCGGCATCCATCTGTCGCCGATCGGCGGTGATGGTCAGAGCCCGACCGGGGCAGTCGGCTGGGAATCCGACGTCGTCAACTGGAATCAGACGCTGAATGCGGACGGCTCGTGTTCGATCACGCAGGGCAGCGACTACTCGTGTCAGACGACCGGGACGCCGTGGGCGCAGCGCAAGAACGCGGACGGATCGGCAGACAATGTGTTCGTGAGCAATCCGGCTGTGGGGCAGGGGTATCCGATTGCGGGACAGGGCTCGACGCTGATCATTGCACCGAGTCAGGCGAAAGGCATCATGATCGTCGGCAGGCTGAACGGCGTACTTGTGCCGATCGTGATTCGTGTCGGCTACACGCACGTCGATACCGTCAATCTGCTCGCATCGGTCGCCGATGCCGAAGTCGGCATCTCGATGCTGGCGTCGACGAAAGCGATTGCCGCGAACGCCCTGAAGGGCGGTTACATCGGCGCGACCAGTGCCTCCGCATGCGGCATCGTGACATCCAGCGGCCAAGGGAACAAGTTGACGTCGGCGGGGCCGAGCTTCGACCCGAACGTGCCGCACCCCGACCTGCCCGGCATCTTCGCCAATAACGCCTTCTATTCGGAAGCGGGCAGTTGCAACGACGGCACCGCCGTGTCGACGCTGGCCGCGAACTACACGTCCACGCTGTTCCAGGGCGGTACCGCGGCGTTCATCGATCCGCAGACGTCGTCGGTCACCTCGCAGTTCGCGCTCGACTATACGCAGGCCACGCCCGGCAAGATCAAGGTCACGGCCACGCAGGACTTCAACGCGAAGGGCGCGAACGGCAACGTGGCGATCTTCAGCAAGGGCGACACCGGCTGGCTCGTGGCGGCCGGCAACGTCTACGCGATGGTCGTCAACAACAACAAGGTCAACCCGTTCTTCACGGTCGGCGCATTCGTCCAGTAACCCTGCATCGAACACGTCACACCGGCGGCGCATGCGTCGCCGCCGGCGAATCGAATTTCAAGAGGATTCCTATGAATTTGAAACAGTGGATGGCCGCGGCGTCGCTCGCGCCCGTGCTGGCCGCATGCGGCGGCGACGGCGACCCGCCGCCCGCGCCGGCGGTCCGGCTGTGCCCGCAGACGATCGACTACAACACGGTGTTCGTCGGCGGCTCCGGGTCGGGCGAGCTCGTGAAGGTGCAGCTCGACACGACGAAGATGACGTACCGGATGACCTACCTCGCGTCGCCGGTGCCGACCACGACGGGCACCGTGCAGCCGACGCGCGACACGGCGCCCGCGAACGTGGTCGACGGCACGCTGGCCGACGAAACGGGGCTGCCGACGGTGAAGCTGAACCAGTGCACGTTCCGGATGCAGAACGCGAGCCTCGACCCGAGCCGGCCCGCGCGGCTGTTCCTCGGCGAAGGCGTGCTGGGCGGTGCGATCCCCGGCGCGACGATCCAGTTCGACGGCGTGATCGGCGTCGGCAAGATCACGAAGACGACGTTCCCGTACTACCCGTTCATCAGCTTCTCGTCGCTGGAAACCGACCTGACGAAGATCGCCGGCACGTACAACCAGCTCGGCTATCACCAGGTGCCGTCGCAGAACTTCCAGCCGGTGGCGCTCGACCAGAAGGTGACGATCAACGCGGACGGCAGCTATACGGAAACCGACAACTTCGGCAACAAGAATGGCGGGCAGCCGCTGGCGTCGAGCGCGACCGTGAACCAGCCGTTCACGCTGCGCCCGGATGCGCCGGCATTCCAGTCGCTGAACTACCAGCCGCAAATTCCCCCGACGCTTGCCGCGCTCGATCCGGCGAAGGCAGGCAAGGGGATTCTGATCGTCGGCAAGCTGCGCAACCAGCTCGTGCCGATCTTCATCCGCACCGGCGCCGCGAACGCGGACCTGACGCAGGGCCCGCCGAGCGCCGACGACGAATCGGGTATCTCGTTCCTGAGCCCGCAGACGGCGATTACGCAAGGCTCGCAGGACGGCGAGTACACGGGCGTCGACAGCGCGTTCAACTACCGCGCGACCGCACTCGTCGGTGCGCAGGCCACGCTGCTCGACCCGTTCAACGCGTCGCAGGCCGCGCTCACGCGCGCGCTGAACCTCGACTACACGCAGAAGGTGCCGGGCGTCGTGACGACCGTGCACGCGGACGCGGCGTCGGGGCCGGCGACCGGCAAGTTCGCGTTCACCGGCGGCGTGTTCGGGTTCCTCGACATGGCCGATACGCGCAACCCGTACTTCACGGTCGGCGCGTTCGTGCAGTGACCGCAGGGATGGAGACACGGTGGCGCCGCGCGCGACTGCGCGGCGCCCGGACAGAATGAGGGGGAGACTTCATGAAGAAGCTGATTGTCGCGGGTGTCGTCGCAGGCGTGTCGACGCTCGCATCGGCCCAGCAGGCGGGCGACAACGTCGCGACGCTGGGCTGGCTGCACATCATGCCGCAGGATTCGACCAACGGGCTGACGACGAATCTCGCGAGCATGCCGATCAACGGGCCGCTGCGCCTGCCCGGTTCGTTCACGTCGCCGGGCACGAGCCTGACGGTCAACAACGCCGACACGGTCGGCCTCACGCTCACGCACTTCTTCACCGACCACATCGCGGTGACGTCGGTGCTCGGCGTGCCGCCCGAATTCACGCTGACGGGCCATGGCGTGATCAAGCCGCCGGGCCCGGCCGGCGCGCTCGGCAACGTCGACATGGACAAGTCGGCGAACCAGCCGGCCGTGAAGAACGCGCGGCAATGGAGCCCGACGGTCATCCTGCAGTACTACTTCAATTCGCCGACGGCGAAGTTCCGCCCGTTCGTCGGGATCGGCGTGGCCTACAGCTGGTTCAGCAACATCGAACTGAACGGCAACTTCGCGAAGGACATCAACGAGAACCTCGGCAGCGTGCTCGCGGCCGGCGCCGGCAAGCCGGGCGCGACGTCGGTGGAGGGCAAGGCGTCGTCGTCGTTCACGCCGGTCTACAACGTCGGCGCGAGCTACGCGATCGACAAGCACTGGGGGCTCACGGCGACGCTGACGTACATGCCGCTGAAGACCTACTCGTCGCTGGTGATCAAGGCGGCCGACGGTTCGACGCTCGCGACCACGCGCACGCGGCTGAAGGCCGACCCGCTGATCACGTTCGTCGGGATTTCCTACAAGTTCTGAGCCGACCGGCGCGCATGACGCGTGCCGGCGGCTTCCTGCGATCGGCCGGCCGGATCGTTCCGGCGGGAAGATCGCGTTCCTGGCGGCGTGCCGCCATTTGTGAAGAGAGGGGGCAGTTCAAATGAGCATTCGCAAAATCGTATCGCTTGTTGCTGCAGTGGCTTTCACCGCGGTTTCGGCCGCGCCTGCTTTCGCGGTCACCGTTTCGCGTGCCGACGGCCAGCCGATGAATCCGAACGGCGAGCCGTTCTCGGCGACGGGGCTGACGGCCCTTTCCAAGGGGGCGATCAACGCAAGCTGTAACGCGACCTTCAACGGCACGATCACGTCGACCGGCATCGTCAACATCACGTCGACGACGTTTTCGGGGGGCGCGACGTGCGGCCTGATCAGCGGCAGCGCGAGCAGCACGTCGCCGTGGACGGGGCAGGCCGACAGCACGACGCAGCTGTCGATCAATAACGTGAAGGTGAACGTCACGTTGCTCGGCACGTGCGGGCCGAGCAAGGTCGTGACCGCGTGGAGCGAGGCGAACTCGTCGCTGGCGTTCAACAACGCCGTACTGACGCCGGACTGTACGGTGAACGGCACGGTCCTGACGTCGCCGAAGTTCCACGTGCAGTAAGCGTCGCACGATCGAAGCGGAACCCGCCGCGCGCGAGGGCCGTGCGGTATGCGCGGCGGGTTTCCGCGGCTTTGACGAGTTCGTGCCGTCGCGTGTATCGGCGCGGCGGCCGGATTCATCTGGACGGCAGGTCGCGTCGTCGCGCTTATCCGCGTGACGGCCGGTTGGCCGCCCGTGTCGCGATCCGACACGCGCGGACGGGCAGGGCAGGCGTCGCGTACTGCGCCGCCCGATTCGATTGAAACCAGACCAAGACAATTGGCCAGAACCATCCCGGACGACCCATGCTGACCGATCCAGCCAAGTATGGTGATGCCCGCGGCGCGACGCCCGACCGGCTGCGCACGGCCGCGTGGTTGCAGTACGTGATCGACCATCTCGACGCGGCGGCTTGCGTGGCCGCAGCGGGCGACACCGGCGAGCCGACCGGCGTCGCGTCGCATACGATACGTGCGGAGGCGGGCGCGCGCCTGTCGCGAGACGCAAGCGCGGTCCTCCACCGGCTCGTCCCGTGGATCGCGACGGACGGCGGCGGTTGTGCATGCGACCCGGCCGACCCGCTCGGCGCATGCTCGCACATGCCGTCCGCGCCGCAGCTTGCCGAAGCCGAACGCTGCTGCCCCGGCTCGCGTGCCGTATTCGACACCGCGCACGGCGTGATCGATGCGTGCGCATTCGACGATCCCGAGGTCGGCTGGGCCGCGCTCGAACGGATTGCCGGCGGCGTCGAAGGCAGCGGCGAAGACGCGGTCGAACACGTCACGAACGAACATGACGGGCAGCGCGAGACGCGGCCTGCGAAGAACCTGAGAGAGAGGCTGACCGCTGCCGCGGCAACGGACGCGGCAACATCGACCCGTCCCGGCGCCGTGATCGACGCGATCGTGCTGCGCATCTGCGGCCCGCGCGACGCCGCAGCGCGTATCGACGAGATGGCCGCGCTCGCGATGTTCTCGGCCGAGCTTGCCGCCGGCAACGGCGTTTCCGTTCACGCGTACGGCGGTCAGTACAACCTCGTCGCGCACGCGATCCGCACGCATCGCGCCGATCTCGCGTCGACGGACGGGCTGCTTGCCGCGCTCGCCGTGTGCCGGCTCGACCGGCTCGTCGGCGCGGGCAGCTTCTGGGCCTACTACCTCCTGGCGGGCATCGCGATCGCCGCGCCGGATACGGTCCGGGAAATCGGTCGGCGCTTTCATGGCGACACCTGGCGGACCTGGCTCGACGATGTGCTCGCGTGGCCGGCGGTCAGCCGCTTCGGGCCGACGGAGGATGTCGCGTTCGAACGCGTGCGCGACGCGATGAGCCTGACGTCACGTCGGAACCCGATCGTCCGCGCCAAGCGGATGCGCACGCGCGCCGTGGCGATATCCCGGTTCGGCGAGGACGCGCGCAAGGGCAAGGGCAAGGCCGGCTGACGCAAGGCCTTTGGCGAATCGGGACGACGGGAAACGCGCCGCTCGAGTACCCCGCTCACGCTGACGAAATACCGTGCCCCGTTCGCACGCGCGGGCGGGGTGTCGTGCCGTCGGCATCCACGCGCAACGGCATACCGGGCATGCGCGGACCGACCGCGCGGCACCTCGGTTCCGGGCTTCATCGACCGGACGCAGTATGATTCCGCAGACGATGCGGGCGATCGGCCGAACCGGGCCAGCCGGCCGCCCGCACCGCTGAAGATCCGGCAGACGTGTTGAAAGCCGGACGCAAGCTGCCGCTGCGCAATCGCGCCGCTGCCGACCCGCATCCGGGCCACCCTCATCGAAACGGTCAGTCAGATGTCAAAGCACAACAAGAAAATCCTGCTCCTGAGCGTCAGCGCCGGCGCCGGGCATACCCGCGCGGCCGAAGCGATTCGCGCGTTCGCCGATCACCATCCGGCCGGCATCGAAGCCACGCACCTGGACGTGATGGACTTCGTGTCCACCGGCTTCCGCAAGCTCTACACCGATCTCTATATCAAGCTCGTCAGCAGCCAGCCTGCGTTGTGGGGCTACCTGTACCAGAAGACGGACGAGGTCGATCCTGCCGCCGCGTCGCAGAAGATCCGGCGTGCGATCGAACGGCTCAACTGCCGGCAGTTGCTCGCCGAGATCGAACGGCAGCGCCCGGACGCGATCATCTGCACGCACTTCCTGCCGGCCGAGCTGCTGTCGCGCGAGATCCGCAAGGGACGCGTCGACACGCCGGTGTGGGTGCAGGTCACCGATTTCGACCTGCACAGCATGTGGGTCGTGCCGCACATGCGCGGCTACTTCGCGGCCAACGACGAGATCGCGTGGCGCATGCACGCGCGCGGCATGGCGCCGGAAACGGTGCACGTGAGCGGCATTCCGATCATGCCGGCATTCGGCCAGCCGCTCGACCGCGCGGCCTGCGCGGCCGAGTTCGGCCTCGATCCGGCGCGTCGGACGTTCCTGATGATGTCCGGCGGCGCGGGCCTCGGTGGGCTCGACGTGCTGGCCGCGCGCCTGCTCGCGATGGATGCCGATTTCCAGCTGATCGCGCTGGCCGGCAAGAATCAGGCGATGCTCGCGTCGCTGCAGGCGCTCGCCGCGCAGCATCCGGGCCGGCTGTTTCCGCAGGGCTTCACGCAGCAGGTCGAACGCCTGATGGCGTGTGCCGACCTCGTCATCACGAAGCCGGGCGGCCTGACGACGTCCGAATGCCTCGCGATGCAGTTGCCGATGATCGTCAACTCGCCGATTCCGGGACAGGAGGAGCGCAATGCGGATTTCCTGCTCGAACAGGGCGTGGCGCTGAAGGCCATCGACGACGATGCGCTCGTCTACCGGATCCGCGCATTGCTGCAGACGCCGGAACGCCTGGCCGACATGCGCCGCCGCCTCGCGCCGCTCGGGCGGCCGCTCGCCGGCCGCTTCGTGCTCGACCGCGTGCTGGGCCTGGAGCCCGCCGCATGAGCGGCGGGCGTTTCGTGCCGACGCGTCACACGCTGTTCATCGTCGCATGGGTCATGCTGCTCGCGTATTTCTTCGCGAACGTCGAGATCCAGATCGAGGGCAGCGCGGGCTGGGCCGCGAATCTGCCGACCTGGCGCATCGAGCATCACTGGCTGCTCGACCTCTTGTGGGGCGGGCGGCCGATGACCGGCTACCACGCGTGGGTGTTTCCGTTCGTCGCGCTGTTCTTCCACCTGCCGCCGATCTTCAATGCACGCTGGTCGTGGCGCATCGAAGCGCGGATCGTCGCGTGCATCATGGTGTTCTGGCTGACCGAGGATTTCCTGTGGTTCGTGCTGAATCCGGCGTATGGTCTTGCCCGCTTCAATCCGGCCAACGTGCCGTGGCATATCCATTGGCTCGGTGTGGCGCCGACCGACTACTGGACCATGAGCGCCGCCGCGATCGTGCTGTTCATTCTTTCCCGCGAGCGCAAGCGCGCCTTTTACTGAGCGCGGACCCGACATGAACATCGCCATCATTGCCGCGATCGCCGTCATGCTCGCCGGGCTCGTTCAGCCGGCTCACGCGGGCCCGGCCGCCGAGCTATCCGCCCGGCCGATCAAATGGGCGCAGAGCATTGCCGATGCGCACGTGAACAACCTGCATCGCATCACGCCGACGCTGTACCGCAGCGCGCAGCTGTCGCGCGCCGACGTGCCGGAACTGCAGAAGCTCGGCATCCGCAAGGTCATCAGCTTCCGGTCGTTTCACTCGGACGACAGCATCCTGGCCGGTACGCAGATCACGATGCAGCGCATCCGGATCAACACGTGGGACATCCGCGACGAAGACATGGTCACCGCGCTGAGGGCGCTGCGCACGGCCGACCAGGACGGCCCGGTGCTGATCCACTGCCAGCACGGCGCCGATCGCACCGGTCTCGTGTCCGCGCTGTACCGGATGGTGTACCAGGGCTGGACGCGCGAGCAGGCGCTCGACGAACTGCAGCGCGGCGGCTACGGATTCCATCCGGTCTGGCAGAACATCACGAACTACCTGAAGCGCGTCGACGTCGAACGTTTGCGGCAGGAAGTGAACCGCGGCTGACGCACGCATGAAAAAAACGCCGCCGACATCGCTGTCGGCGGCGTTTCGTCAGGCCACCGTCGGAGGTCGGGCAGGCGCCCGCCTTCGTCAGACCGTCTCGGGTTGCCGCACGGCCTTCGCGACATTGCGCGCCGGTGCGCCGTTCGCGACGAAGTACGGCACGTCGACCCGCGCGAGCGGCGTGCGGCCGCGGATCTTGTCGGCGATCTTCTCGGCGATCATGATCGTCGGCGCGTTCAGGTTGCCGGTCGTGATGATCGGCATGATCGACGCATCGACCACGCGCAGCCCGTCGAGCCCGTGCACGCGGCCTTCCTCATCGACCACCGCCATGTCGTCGTAGCCCATCTTGCACGAGCACGACGGATGGAACGCGGTTTCCGCGCGGGCGCGCACGAATGCGTCGAGTTCGTTGTCGCTCTTGCAGTCGGCGCCCGGGTTCAGCTCGCGGCCGCGATAGCGGTCGAGCGCCGGCTGCCGCATGATCTCGCGCGTCGCGCGGATCGCATCGCGGAACTCGCGCCAGTCGAGCGCTTCGGCCATGTAGTTGAACAGGATGCTCGGATGGTCGTTCGGGTCGCGCGAGCGCAGCTTTACGCGGCCGCGGCTCGGCGAGCGCATCGAGCCGACGTGTGCCTGGAAGCCGTGCATCTCGATCGCGTTCGAGCCGTTGTAGTTGATCGCCACCGGCAGGAAGTGATACTGGATGTTCGGCCATGGGTCGTCGTCGCGCGTGCGGATGAAGCCGCCCGCCTCGAAGTGGTTGCTCGCGCCGAGGCCCGTGCCGTTCAGCATCCATTCGAGGCCGATCTTCGGCTGGTTCCACCACTTGAGCGCCGGATACAGCGACACCGGCTCCTTGCACTCGTACTGAATGTACATCTCCAGGTGATCCTGCAGGTTCTGGCCGACGCCGGGCAGGTCGAGCACGACCGGGATGTCGAGTGCCTTCAGCCATGCGCCGGGGCCGACGCCCGAGCGCTGCAGCAGTTGCGGCGACGCGATCGCGCCGCTGCACACGAGCACCTCGCGGCGCGCATGCGCGGTCGCGCGCTCGCTGCCGCGCAGGTACGTGACGCCCGACGCGCGCTTGCCGTCGAACAGGATACGGTCGGCGAGCGCGTGCGTGACGATCTCGAGGTTCGGCCGCACCTTCGCCTGGTCGAGGTAGCCGCGCGCGGTGCTCGCGCGCCGGCCCTTCGGCGTGACGGTGCGGTCCATCGGGCCGAAGCCTTCCTGCTGATAACCGTTCAGGTCGTCGGTGCGCGGATAGCCGGCCTGCACGCCCGCGTCGACCATCGCCTCGAACAGCGGGTTCACACCCGGCTTGCTGGTCGTGACCGACACGGGGCCGCTGCCGCCGTGATAGTCGTTCGGGCCGACGTCGCGCGTCTCGGCTTTCTTGAAGTACGGCAGGCAGTCGAGATACGTCCAGTTCTCGAGGCCCTTGTGCGTCGACCAGTTGTCGTAGTCGAGCGCGTTGCCGCGGATGTAGCACATCCCGTTGATCAGCGACGAGCCGCCGAGCCCCTTGCCGCGGCCGCACTCCATCCGGCGGTTGTCCATGTGCGGCTCGGGGTCGGTCTCGTACGCCCAGTTGTAGCGGCGGCCCTGCAGCGGATAGGCAAGGGCGGCCGGCATCTGCGTGCGGAAGTCGAAGCGGTAGTCGGGGCCGCCCGCTTCGAGCAGCAGCACCGTGACGTCCGGATCTTCCGTCAGGCGCGTTGCGAGCACGTTGCCCGCGGAACCGGCGCCGCAGATGATGTAGTCGTATTCGCGTGTCGTCATGACGGATCTCCTTGTCTTAGAACACCGGGTTGTAGCGGCCGAGCTCGACCTGCACCGACTTGATTCGAGTGTAGTGCTCGAGCGTCGTGATGCCGTTCTCGCGTCCGACACCGGATTGCTTGTATCCGCCAACCGGCATTTCGGCCGGCGATTCGCCCCACGTATTGATCCAGCAGATGCCGGCTTCGAGGCGATGGATCGTGCGGTGCGCGCGCGACAGGTTCTCGGTCACGACGCCGGCCGCGAGCCCGTAGTGCGTGTCGTTCGCACGGGCGATCACTTCGTCCTCCGATTCGAAATCGAGGATGCTCATCACCGGCCCGAAAATCTCCTCGCGCACGATCTTCATGTCGTCGCGGCAGTCGCCGAACACGGTCGGCGCGACGTACTGGCCGTTGGCGAAGTGGCCATCGGTCAGACGCGTGCCGCCCGCGAGCAGCTTCGCGCCCTCGGCCTTGCCGCTTTCGATGAAGCCGAGCACCTTGTCGAGCTGCGCGGCCGACACGAGCGGGCCGAAGTTGGTGTCGGCATCGGTCGGCTTGCCGACGCGGATGCGCTTCACGCGTTCGAGCACCTTCTGCGTGAACGCGTCCTTGACCGAGCGGTGCACGAACACGCGCGTGCCGTTCGTGCAGACCTGGCCCGAGCTGAAGAAGTTGGCGGTCACCGCGATGTCGGCCGCGCGGTCGAGATCCGCATCGTCGAACACGATCAGCGGCGACTTGCCGCCGAGCTCCATCGTCACTTCCTTCAGCGACGATGCGCCCGCGAGCGACATCACCTTCTTGCCGGTCTCGACGCCGCCGGTGAACGACACCTTCGCGATGTCCGGGTGGCCGGTGAGCAGCGCGCCGACCGAGCCGTCGCCCTGCACGACGTTGAACACGCCGGCCGGCACGCCGGCTTCCGTATAGATTTCCGCGAGCTTCAGCGCGGTCAGCGGCGTGACTTCGCTCGGCTTGAACACCATCGCGTTGCCGGCCGCGAGCGCGGGCGCCGTCTTCCAGCACGCGATCTGGATCGGGTAGTTCCAAGCACCGATGCCCGCGCACACGCCGAGCGGTTCGCGGCGCGTATAGACGAACGACTCGGCGCGCAGCGGCACCTGCAGCCCTTCGATCGCGGTCGCGAGGCCCGCGTAGTACTCGATCACGTCCGCGCCGGTGACGATGTCGACCGCGAGCGTCTCGCCGATCGGCTTGCCGGTGTCGCGCGTTTCGATGGCCGCGAGTTCGTCGTTGCGTTCGCGCAGCAGATCGACCGCGCGGCGCAGGATGCGCGAGCGCTGCATCGCGGTCATCGCGGCCCATTCGCGCTGGCCTTCCTGGGCCGATGCGACCGCGCGGTCGACGTCGGCCGCGCTCGCCTGCTGCACCTGCGCGAGCAGCTCGCCGGTGGCGGGATCGAAGGTGTCGAAAGTCTTGCCGCTGGTGGCGTCGACGTAACCGCCGCCGATGTAGAGGCGCTGCAAACCGTATACGGACATGAGAATCTCCTTGAGGGCGACTGCGTCGCGCGTCAGTCGGACGCGAGCAGCAGGTCGATGTAATCGTGGGCGAGCTTCAAAGCGGCTCGGGTATCGATCGGGCCGCCGGCGAGTGCGCCGCGCAGCCACAGGCCGTCGATCAGTGCGGCGAGGCCGCTGGCGGCTTCGCGCGCTTGGGTGCGCGGCAACGCCTTGGCGAATTCGGCGCACAGGTTCGAATACAGGCGCCGCGTGTTCACGTGCTGCAGCCGCTTGAGCATCGGGTCGTGCATGCTCTGCGACCAGAACGCGAGCCAGGTCTTCATCACGGGCGCGCTGACCTGCGTGTCGTCGAAGTTCGCGGCGACGACCGCGCGCAGCCGCGAACGCGGGTCCTTGCGTGCGGCGACGCGGCGGCGCGTGGTGGCCGACCACAGGTCGCGCAGCACATGCCGCATCGTCGCTTCGAGCAGGCCGTCCTTGTCGCCGAAGTAATGGCTGACGATGCCCGTCGAGATGTTCGCGCGTTGCGCGACCGATGCGAGCGTCGTGCCGGGCAGGCCCGCTTCGTCGATCGAGCGCAACGTGGCATCGATCAACTGGGCGCGGCGTATCTCCCGCATTCCGACTTTCGGCATCGCGACTCCCTTCGCCCTGACGGGCCGTCCATGGAAGTCGAGAGCTTAGCGGTTTTTTATTGATCGTTCAATCAATAAAAAATCGGGGTCGAACGGGATGCCGCGTTCTAAACGGGGGAGGATGCTTCACATCCGGAGCCGTGTGCAGGTGCGGAAAAAACGATTGAAAGAAGGTTAATTAAGTTTGAATCTGTTTAAAACGGTTCGTGAAAATATGACGCAATGCGGAGAACCATTTCCATGCGTTATTGCATTACAAATCGAAAGAGTGTCGAGTTCTGCAAAATTATTCACGATATGAAATCGTAAAATCGGATTGTGAAGGCGCGTAATTTTCTAAAAACCGTTTTAATTAGGTAATTTAAACTATGTAAACCATTGAATGGTAACAATAATTCGTGTTTTATGAACGCTGGAGCGGATTGCTCGCAAACGATTGCGGTCGTCTTTTCCGAGATTCCGCATACCATAGAAATTGATAAAAAAATTTGAATCCGGCGCATTTCCCGTCCGAGTAGAGGGATTTTTGGAATGACTTGAGTAAGCAATATCGACCGTATTAGTATGGCGCCGCACCACGAGGAATGAATGGCGCCGCCGGCAATTGCCGCGGTGCGTCGGCAATGCGCGCGTCGATCGACCGCGCACGGCGTCGACGCGAGCCATTGCGCACTTGCAGCATGCCGCGACGTCGAGACGCCGCATCCACCGGAGAACGACGATGCCGACCGAAAAACACGTGGTCCCGCTGCCGAATGGTCTGAAGGTCTACGTCGAACGGAACGTGTTCGACCCGGCCTTCGACACGGCGATGCTCGTCAACGGCGCGCTCGCGACGACCGCGTCGTTCGGCCAGACCGTCCAGTATCTCGGCGAGCGGATGAACACGATCTGCTTCGACCTGCCGTATGCGGGGCAGTCGCGCCAGCACAACCCCGGCTGCTTCATCCTGACCAAGGACGACGAAGCCGCGATCCTCCAGTACCTGGTCGAGCGCTTCGCGCCGGCGTTCCTCGTGTCGGTGTCGTGGGGCGGCGTCGCGTCGCTGTTCGCGCTCGCGCGCGGCTGCCCGAGCGTGCGGCGCGCGGCGATCTGTTCGTTCTCGCCGTTCCTGAACGACGCGATGGTCGACTACGTGACGCGCGCCCGCGACCACATCGCGGCCGGCGAGAACCTGAAGGCCGCGCAGTTGCTGAACGACACGGTCGGCCGCTATCTGCCGCGCATCATGAAGCTGTACAACTACCGGTATCTGACGCGCCTGCCGCGCGACGAACAGGACCAGGTCGCGTTCCACGTCGACCAGATCCTGTCGCTGCGGCCCGAGCGCTACTTCAGCGAGTTCTCGAACATCGGCTGCGAACTGCTGTTCCTGAACGGCGAGCGCGACGAATACACGACGCCGGCCGACGTGCGCCAGCTCGGCGCGCACGTGCCGCGCGCGCGGTTCGCGACGGTGCCCGACGCCGGCCACTTCCTCGACATCGAAGGCCGTGCGCAGCGCGAATACACCCGCGCCGCGTTGCTCGATTTCTTCTGCGGCGAAGCGTCCGCCGCGGCAGGCATCGCACGCGCTGCCGCGCATGCGTGCGTGCCCGCGCCGATGCACGCGCTGCCGTCGTGACGCCATCCGTCGTGCAGCGGGCGCGTCCCGCGTATCCGAATTCCCATCTCAACGAGGCAGGCCAGCCGTGAATATCGTTCAGACCATCGCCATCGTCGTTCCGTGGGCCGCGTGGCTCGCGTATTGGATCGCCACGTCGCAGGGCGTCAAGACGACCGTGCGCAAGGAGGCGTCGCGCTCGCGCACGCTGCAGTCGATTCCGCTGATCGTTGGCGGCGCGCTGATCATCCTGCCCGATCCGTCTTGGCAGGCGCTCGCGCCCGACTGGCAGCGCTTCGGGCTGCAGGCGCAGTGCGGGCTCGCGGTGCTGGTGGCCGGCCTGCTGTTCTCGGTGTGGGCGCGGCTGCATCTCGGCACGAACTGGAGCGTGTCGGTCACGCTGAAGGAAGACCACGAACTCGTGCGCACGGGGCCGTATGCGCTCGTGCGTCACCCGATCTATACCGGCTGCCTGATCGCGCTGGTCGGCGCCGCATTGATCGGCGGAGAATGGCGCGGCGCGATCGGCGTGCTGCTTGTGTTCGCGTCGCTCGCGTACAAGGTGCGCGTCGAGGAGAGCTGGCTGACCGGATATTTCGGGCCGGCGTATGCGCAGTATCGCCGCGAGGTCGCGGCGCTGATCCCCGGTTTCTACTGACTCCCGCGAGGCGCGCGATGGCGAAGATGATCGTGACCGCGATCGGTTCGGCGGGCGACGTGCATCCGTTGCTCGGCATCGCGCGCACGCTCGCCGCGCGCGGTCACGACGTCGTGTTCTGCACGCATGCGCCGTTCGAGGCGGCCGTGCGCCGCTGCGGGTTCGCGTTCGTGCCGGTTGGCACCGCGGCGGAATACGACGCGGCGATGGCGAACCCCGCGCTGTGGGATCCGCGCACGTCGTTCCGCACGCTGTGGCAGGTGATCGCGCCGACGCTGCGCCCGCATTACGACGCGCTGCGCGCGCTGACCGATGCCGACACGGTGCTGGTCGGCACGCTGTGGGCGTTCTCCGCGCGCTTCATGCAGGAACTGCACGGCACGCCGTACGTGTCGGTGCAGGTGTCGCCGTCGACGCTGCTGTCCGCGCATGCGCCGCCGACTCACCCGCGCCTGACGATCCCCGCGCGCTGGCCGTTGCCGGTGAAGTCGGCGCTGATGACGCTGATCGAGCGGCAGGTGCTCGACCGCGTGTGCGGCCCGGCGCTCGGCGCGGTGCGCCGCGAACTTGGGCTCGCGCCCGTGCGGCGCGTGCTCGGCCGCTGGCTGCATTCCACCGACGGCGTGCTGTGCCTGTTTCCCCAGTGGTTCGCGCCGCCGCAGCCGGACTGGCCGTCGAACCATCTGCAAAGCGGTTTTCCGCTGTTCAACGATATCGCGACACCCGATGATGATGTGGCACTCGATGCGTTTCTCGCGGCCGGCGAAGCGCCGGTCGTGTTCACGGCCGGTTCGACACGCGTCGATCACGCGGCCTATGCGCGCGCGGTGGCCGACGCGCTGCGCGCGACCGGCGCGCGCGGGATCCTGCTGACGCCGCACGATGCGGCGCAGGACGGCGACCAACTGCTCGTGCGCCGCTTCGTGCCGATGCGCACGCTGCTGCCGCGTTGCCGCGCGCTCGTGCATCACGGCGGGATCGGCACGGCGGCGCTCGCGTGCGAAGCCGGTATCGTGCAGGTCGTCACGCCGTTCGCGCACGATCAGTTCGACAACGCGCAACGCGTCGTCGCGAACGGCTGCGGCGTGCGCGTCGACGGTCCGCTCGACGGCGCGCGGCTCGGCGCGGCGCTCGCGCACGTGCTCGACGAACCCGCGTTCGCGGTGCATGCGGCGCGTACGCGCGCGCTGCTCGCGGCCGCGCCGGACGGCTGCGACGCGGCCGCCGATTTCATCGAACGGTTCGTGCCGAAGCGCGGGCGGGTGGTCGCGCGGGCCGATGTCGCGGTGGCCGGCGCATGAGCGCCGCGTCGCCGCTTCACGACGGGAGCGTCGCGCCGTCCGCGTTCGACGTGCCGGCGTCCGCGCCGGCCGCGCAGCCGGTGCGCGGCATCCGGCTCGCGCTGCTGACCTTCGCGCTGTCGCTCGCGACCTTCATCGAAGTGCTCGACTCGACTGTGACGAACGTCGCGGTGCCGGCGATCTCCGGCAGTCTCGGGGTATCGAACAGCCAGGGCACGTGGGTGATCAGCTCGTACTCGGTCGCGGCCGCGATCGCGGTGCCGCTCACCGGCTGGCTCGCCCGCCGCGTCGGCGAACTGCGGCTGTTCGTCGGCGCGGTGCTGCTGTTTACGCTGACGTCGCTGCTGTGCGGGCTCGCGCGCGACCTGCACGTGCTCGTGATCTGCCGCGCGCTGCAGGGGCTGTGTTCGGGGCCGATGGTGCCGCTGTCGCAGACGATCCTGCTGCGCACCTTTCCGCCCGACAAACGCACGATCGCGCTCGCGCTGTGGGCGATGACGGTGCTGCTCGCGCCGATCTTCGGGCCGGTGGTCGGCGGCTGGATCGTCGACAACTTCTCGTGGCCGTGGATCTTCCTGATCAATTTGCCGATCGGGCTGTTCTCGTTCGCGGTGTGCACCGCGATGCTGCGCCCCGACGCGCAGCGCGGCGCGGCCGGCCCGATCGACGTGCCGGGCATCGTGCTGCTCGTGATCGGCGTCGGCTCGCTGCAGGCGATGCTGGATCTCGGCCACGACCGCGGCTGGTTCGATTCGCCGCTGATCGTCACGCTCGCGGTGGTCGCGGCGCTCGCGATCGTGTCGCTGCTGATCTGGGAAGCGGGCGAAGCGCATCCGGTGGTCGACCTGAGCCTGTTTCGCGACCGCACGTTCTCGTTCTGCGTGCTGATCATCTCGCTCGGGATGATGAGCTTCTCGGTGGTCGGCGTCGTGTTCCCGCTGTGGATGCAGGCCGTGATGGGCTACAACGCGTTTCATGCGGGGCTCGCGACCGCGTCGCTCGGCGTGCTCGCGCTCGTGTTCTCGATCCTCGTCGGGCTGCATGCGCACCGCTTCGACGCGCGCGTGCTCGCGACGTTCGGCTTCCTCGTGTTCGCGGCCGTGCTCGCATGGGATGCGCATTTCACGCTGAAGATGACCTTCGCGCAGATCGCCGCGCCGGGGCTGATTCAGGGGATCGGGCTGCCGTGCTTCTTCATTCCGCTCACTGCCGCGACGCTGTCGCGCATTCCGGACGACCGGCTCGCCGCCGCGTCGAGCCTGTCGAATTTCCTGCGCACGCTGTCGGCCGCGTTCGGCACCGCGATGAGCGTGACGCTGTGGGACAACCGCGCGACCTATCACTACGACGTCGTGTCGCAATCGGTCACGCATGCATCGACGAATACGCAACGCTTCGTGCATGCGCTGAACGCGATGGGCGTGGACGGCGTGCGCGAGCTGACGACGCTGCATCAGGTCGTGATGCAGCAGGCCTACATGATGGCGACCAACGACATGTTCTGGATGGCGAGCATGACGTGTCTCGCGCTCGCCGCGATGATGTGGCTGACGCGGCCCAAGCGCGGCGCGGCCGCATCGTTCGGGCATTGAGGAGCAAACCATGACGACACTCGGCGCACTCGTGATCCTGTACCACCCGAGCGACGCACAGCTCGACGCGCTGCGCGCATGGCGGCACGCGTGCGACGCGCTGCTCGTCGTCGACAACACGCCGCAGCCCGATGCGCGGGCCCGCGAACTGTGCGCACGCGAAGGCATCGCGCTGCTGCATCACGGCAATCGCGGCGGCATCGCGGGCGCGTACAACGCGGGGCTCGCGGCGCTGTTTCGCGACGGTGTCGACGCGGTCGCGCTGTTCGACCAGGATTCGTCGGTGCCGGCCGCGTATTTCCCGACGATGCGCGATGTCTGCGCGGGGCTTGGCGGGCGCGCGTTCCTCGCCGGCCCGCGCATCTTCGACGAGAACGCGCGCAGTTTCCTGCCGGAACTCGCGACGAACGGCATCGGTTTGCGCCGCCTGCGCATCGAGCCGGGCACGCCGATGCAGCGCTGCGCATTCCTGATCTCGTCGGGCTGCGTCGTGTCGCGCGACGCGTTCGACGTGCTCGGCCGCTTCGACGAGACGCTGTTCATCGATCACGTCGATACCGAATACAGCTTCCGCGCGCTGTCGCGCAACGTGCCGCTCTATGTTGTCCCGTCGCTGGTGCTGCCGCACCGGATCGGCGCGAAGCAGCGGCATGCGATCGGCCCTTTTGAAATGACGTCGATGAATCACTCGTGGCAACGGCGCTACTACAGCGCGCGCAATGCGGTGCAGCTCGGGATGCAGTACGGGCTGCGCTTTCCGGTGGCGCTCGTGCCGAACCTGCTGACCGTGTGGCAGGTCGTTCAGATCGCGCTCGTCGAACGCGACAAGCGCGCGAAGCTGGCCGGCATCCTGTTCGGTGTCGCGGACGGCCTGTTCGGCCGGCTCGGCCCGCTCGAGCGCACGCGGCCGCGTCTGGCCGCGCGGGCGCAGCGCGTTCGGCAGGGGTGACGATGCGGCGTTTGACGAAAGCGGCATGGGCGGCGCGTGGCGTGAAGGGCGGCTCGATGGTCGCGGCGGCGGCCATGCTGTTCGCGTTGGGCGGATGCGTGCCGTCGGGCTTCCTGCCGTCGCTGTCGCTGCGCACGCCGGCCGACGATGCGCTCGCACGGACGGCCGGCCCCGGTGCGAACGGCGCGTGGCCGGCACCGGACTGGGTGAAGCAGCTTCAGGATCCGCAGCTCGACGACCTGGTGGCCGAGGCGTCGCAGAACAGTCCCGATGTGCAGGTTGCACAGGCGCGGTTGCGGATCGCGCAGGCGCAGCTTCAGCAGTTCGATTCGCTGACCGGGCTGACGGGCACGGCCGGCGCGACGATCAGCCGCGCGCGGATGCCGAAGCCCGGCGACATCGCCGACGTGACGGCCGGCGGCTATCGCGTGCCGGTGCAGATATTCGGCGATCCGAACGTGTCGCCGTCGTCGATCTTCGTCGGGCTGAACTACCAGCTCGACCTGTGGGGCAAGAACCGCGCGGCGACGAAGAGCCTGATGTCGCTGCGCGATGCGGCCGGCGTCGAGGCCGAACAGGTGCGGCTCACGCTCGCCGTCGCGATCGTCACCGTGTACTGCCAGCTCGACCAGGCGTACGCGGTGCGCGACCTGTTGCAGCAGAAGCTGAAGATCAGCCAGCGTGTGACGGCCGTGCTGCGCGAGCGCACCGCGCGCGGCCTCGACAACGCGTACGACGCGAGCGACGCGTCGATCAAGCGCAGCCGCCTGCTCGAACAGATCGCACTGAACGACGAGCAGATCAAGCTCGCGCAACTGCAACTCGGCGTGCTGTCGGGCCGTGGCCCGGAGCGCGGGCTCGCGCTGCAGCGGCCGCGCGTCGGCGCGTTCGCGGGCGGCGCGGTGCCTGCCCGGCTGCCGGCCGACCTGCTGGGCCGCCGGCCCGACATCGTCGCCGCGCGGCTGCGGGTCGAGGCCGCGTTCGCGAATGCCGACTCGACGCGTGCGCAGTTCTATCCGGACGTGAACCTCGTCGCGCTCGGCGGCGTGTTCGCGCTGACGCCCGCGTCGCTGTTCTCGCGCGACTCGCTTGCCGGCTCCGTCGGCCCCGCGATCTCGTTGCCGATCTTCGATCGCGGCCGGCTGAAGGCGAAGCTCGGCGCGGACGTCGCGCAGGCCGACGTCGCGATCGGGCTGTACAACAAGACCGTCGACGACGCGCTCGGACAGGTCGCGCAACTCGTCACGTCGCTGCAGACGTCGCAGACGCTCGTCGCGCAGCAGCAGGACGCGGTCGCGGCCGCGCAGAAGATCGTGCAGATCGCCGCCGATCGGCATCGGCGCGGCGTGCTGATGCAGAAGGACGTCGATGTCGCGGATCTCACGCTGATCGACGAGCGCGCGCAGATGATCGCGTTGCTCGGCAAGCAACGGACATTGCGCGTCGGGTTGATCGGCGCGCTGGGTGGCGGGTTCGATGCGGGTGCAACGGTCGCGCAGGCGCAGACGCCTGCCGTGCAGCGGGCGCGGAGTGGGGCGGCCAGGCGCGGGGCGGCAACTGCCGTGGCCGCGAACCGGGGCGCGGTGGCGAGCCTGTCGAATGACTCATCCGCAGCGAGCGCGGCGATGTTGGCGGCCGCTGCCACGACGCGGGCCGCGCCCGCGCCTGAATCTCCACCACGCGACGACACGGCGCGCGCGTCCACGATCGGTGTGACCCAACCCGGCGCGACGCCGCGCGGCACGCCCGTTCTCGCGCGCGCGGCATCGGCGAGCCCGACGCGGGGCGCGTCGCCGATGCCCGCCATTCCCGTCTTCCAGCACGATCGTCTGATCGTTACGCAAAGCGACTGATGCACCACGACAACCTTCATTCCGCCGCGCCGCCGGCCGCATTGAACGACCCGGCACTCGACGCGCGCCGCGCGACGCGCCGCAAGCGCTTCACCGTGTTCTTCGCGATCGTGCTGCTGGCCGCGATCGCATGGATCGCCTACTGGCTGTTCAGCGACCGCTATGACGAAGACACCGACGACGCTTACGTGGCGGGCAGCATCGTGCAGGTCGCCGCGCAGATCCCGGGCGCCGTGACCGACGTGGTGGTCGCCGATACGCAGGCCGTGCGCGCCGGACAGACGCTCGTGCGCCTCGACGACACCGAGGCGTCCGTCGCGTTCGCGCAGGCAAAGGCGCAGCTCGCGCAGGCCGTGCGCCAGGTCGCGAACGCGAGGATTTCGAACACGATGTACGTCGAGGCCGTGAATGCGCGGCGCGCCGACCTGTCGCTGGCGCAGCGCGCGCTCGTCGCGCGCTCGGGCGCATCGGTCGAAATCGTCGCGCCGGAAGAACTGGCGCGGGCGCGCGCGGCCGTGGCCGGCGCGCAGGCCAACCTCGCGGCCGCGCAGGCGCAGCTCGACGCGGCGCGCGCGCTCGGCAGCAAGCTGCCCATCGACGAAAACCCGGCCGTCGTGCAGGCGGCCGCGCAGTTCAAGCTCGCGTACCGGAACCTGAAGCGCACGACGATCGTCGCGCCCGTCGATGGCACGATCGGGCAGCGCTCGGTGCAGGTCGGCCAGCAGGTCGGGCCCGGCGTGCCGCTGATGTCGATCGTGCAGCTCAACCGGCTGTGGGTCGAGGCGAATTTCAAGGAAGGGCAGATTCGCCACATGCGCGTCGGGCAGCCGGTCGAGGTCGTGTCGGATCTCTACGGCTCGCGCATCGCCTATCGCGGCCGCGTGCAGGGCTTCTCGGCGGGCACGGGCAGCGCGTTCTCGATGCTGCCGTCGCAGAACGCGGCCGGCAACTGGATCAAGGTCGTGCAGCGCGTGCCGGTCGTGATCGCGCTCGAGCCGCGCGACCTCGCCGCGCATCCGCTGCGCGTCGGGCTGTCGATGCGCGTGACGGTCGACACGCACGACCGCAACGGCCACGCGCTCGACAGCGAGCCGCCGACGCCGGCCGTCAGCACGCGCGTGCACGACGGCGTCGCGAGCGACGCGGAGGCCGCCGCCGCCGCGATCATCCGCGAGAATCAGGGCGGGTAGCGCCTGCGGTCGAGCATTGGGCCGGCCGCCAAGGCCGGTCCGACCCCGGTGCGTCTCGCGCCCGGTAGATTCCCGCCCGACTTTCGTATTTCCGCCATCGATGTCGGCGCCGATCAAACGCATGTCGCGTTTGAGACATCGGCGCCCCTGCCTCCCGGACTACTCTCGAACAGCACGTTGCGCGTGTGCCGCACAGGCCGGCGCGTCGCGGCGCCATCCAATGAGACATGGAGACAATACGATGAGCAGCAATCGAGGTGTCGTCTATCTTGGGCCGGGCCAGGTCGAAGTCCAGAAAATCGATTATCCGAAGATGGTCGACCCCAGCGGCCGCGCGATCGGCCACGGCGTGATCCTGAAAGTAGTGAGCACGAACATCTGCGGCTCGGACCAGCACATGGTGCGCGGCCGCACGACCGCCCCCGTTGGCCTCGTGCTCGGTCACGAGATCACCGGCGAAGTGGTCGAAGTGGGCCGCGACGTCGAGACGCTGAAGCTCGGCGATCTCGTGTCGGTGCCGTTCAACGTCGCGTGCGGTCGCTGCGCGATGTGCAAGGACACGCATACGGGCGTGTGCCTGAACGTGAACCCGTCGCGTGCGGGCGGCGCGTACGGCTACGTCGACATGGGCGGCTGGATCGGCGGCCAGGCCGAATACGTGCTCGTGCCGTATGCCGATTTCAACCTGCTGAAATTCCCGGATCGCGACCAGGCGATGGCGAAGATCCGCGACCTGACCTGCCTGTCCGACATTCTGCCGACCGGTTATCACGGCGCGGTGAGCGCGGGCGTGAAGCCGGGTTCGACGGTCTATATCGCGGGCGCGGGCCCGGTCGGGATGGCGGCGGCCGCGTCGGCGCGCCTGCTCGGCGCGGCCGTGACCATCGTCGGCGACATGAACGCGGAACGCCTCGCGCATGCGCGGGCGATGGGCTTCGAGACGGTCGACCTGTCGAAGGACGCGTCGCTCGGCGAGCAGATCGAGCAGATCCTCGGCGTGCCCGAGATCGACTGTGCGGTCGACTGCGTCGGCTTCGAGGCGCACGGCCACGGCTCGTCGGGCCATTCGGAGGAAGCGCCCGCGACGGTGCTGAACTCGCTGATGGAAATCACGCGCCCGGCCGGCGCGATCGGCATCCCGGGCCTGTACGTGACGGACGATCCGGGCGCGAAGGACAAGGCGGCACAGCACGGCAGCCTGAGCATCCGCTTCGGCCTCGGCTGGGCGAAGTCGCATTCGTTCTTCACGGGCCAGACGCCGGTGCTGAAGTACAACCGCAACCTGATGCAGGCGATCCTGTTCGACCGGCTGCCGATCGCGAAGATCGTCAACGTCGAAGTGATTTCGCTCGACCAGGCGCCGGAAGGCTACAAGAAGTTCGACGGCGGCGCCCCGCGCAAATTCGTCATCGATCCGCACGGGTTGCTGGCGGCGTAACGGGGCCGGCTACCGCGCGGCAATCGAGCGGGGCCGGGGCGCTTGAGCGCCTCGGCCCTTGTCGTTCCTGAAGCGCGCGCTCAATGCCCGCGATGGAACCGGGCGGGAAGCTCATGTGTGAACGATCGACCGGGCGACATTCGCCCGGCTCCGTTCATGCGGTGCGCTCCATCGCGGCGTCGTACTGACCGCAGCAGGCCGCACTGTTCAGGCGTGCACGCTGCAGCAGCGCATCCTGCGCGGCGCGTACGTTGGCTGCCTGTCCCTTCCACGCGGCCAGCGGCGGCTCCTGCAGCGCGCGTCCATAGGAGAAGCTCAGCAGCCACGGCCGCCCGTCAACGCGATTCATCGCATCGAGATGCGCCGTCGCTTCCTCGGGCGTCTGTCCGCCGGACAGGAAGAAGATGCCGGGCACTTCGGCCGGCACGGTGCTGCGCAACAGGCGCACCGTGGTTTCCGCGACTTCGGCGGGGGGCGGCTGTTCGGGGTGCGTGCTGCCCGCGACGACCATGCTCGGTTTGAGCAACATGTGGGCCAGCACGACCCGGTGCCGGTGCAGCGCGTCGAACACGGCGTGCAGCACGGCGTCGGTCACTTGCGCGCAGCGGCCGATCGAATGGTCGCCGTCCATCAGCACTTCCGGCTCGACGATCGGCACGACGCCGGCCTCCTGGCAGATCGCCGCATAGCGCGCCAGCGCTTCGGCGTTGGCTTCGATCGCCGCATGGCCCGGCAGCGTGTCGGACACGTTGTACACCGCACGCCATTTCGCGAACCGCGCGCCTTGCCGCTGGTAGCCGTCGAGGCGCGCCGCCAGTCCATCGAGCCCTTGCGTGATTTCGTCGCCGGGCGCGAGCGCGAGAGGAATCTTGCCCGCGTCGACCTTGATGCCGGGCACGATCTGCTGGCGAGCGGCGAGTTCGGGCAACGGCGTGCCATCGTCCGCGCATTGCCCGAGCGTCTCTTCATACAGGATCACGCCGCTGATGAATTCACCGAGGCCCGGTGTCGACAGCAACAGGGTGCGCCATGCGCGGCGGTTTTCTTCGGTCGATTCGACCGCGATCGTCTTGAAGCGCTTCGCGATGGTCGGCCCGCTTTCGTCGGCCGCCAGCAAGCCTTTGCCATCCTGAATGAGTGCCTGGATCGTCGCCTGGAGTGTGCTCTCGGTGTTCATCATGGAATTCCTCCGCTGAAACCGCCACGTGGCCGGGTCGACCGCCCGCTGTTCACTTCGTCACGGTCGTCACGCCGCCTTCCGATTTCATTCTTTGTCGCGCACGGGCCAGAACGCAAGGCGCGTGCTGGGGTGGCATCGTCCGTGCCGGGGGCGGGTGCGTGATGTGCTGGCGTTCGACGTATGCGACGCATCGCGCGAAACGGGCGGTGCCGGAAACGGGGCGCCCTTTTTTGCCGTGCAGGCGCAGGGGAGAGCCGGCCACGCGTACCTTCAGCGCGGCCCGGAACACTGGCGCGCCGCGGTCCGGGCACCCGCAAATGCTGCGATAATCATCGCCCGTTCCCGACCCCATCGCCGCCGTTCGGCGGCGATCTTCCACGGATGGCCAAGTCACTTCCCCTCGCCGCGTTGCACACGTTCGTCGAAGTGGCGCGTTGCGGCAGCATGAAACAGGCGGCCGAGCTGCTCTGCATTTCGCCGGGCGCCGTCAGCCAGCACGTCCGCAATCTCGAGGATCGCCTCGCCGTGCGCCTGTTCGAGCGCACCGGCCGCGAACTCGAGCTGACCGGCACCGGCCGCGCGCTGTTCGACCAGCTCGCCGGCGGCTTCAACGAGATCGAGGCCGCGTGGGCGAGCGTGCATGGCGCGAACCGGCGTATCGTCCGCCTCGCGGTGACGACCACCGCGTCGTTCGCGAACACGTGGCTCGTGCAGCGGCTCGGCTCGTTCAACGCCGCGTACCCCGAAATCGAAATCACCGTCGAGACGCGCGCGCAACTGGTCGATCTGCGCCGCGACTACGTCGACGTCGCGATCCGGCACGGGCTGGGCCGCTATGCCGGGCACGCGTCGTTCCGCATCTGGACACCGGAGCTGTGGCCCGTGTGCAGCCCGCAACTGCTCGATCCCGCGCGCCCGATCGGTGCACCCGCCGACTGCCTGGCGTATCCGCTGCTGCAGGACGCCGACCGCGCCGACTGGGTGCTGTGGCTGCGCGCGCAGGGCATCGAGGATGCACGTGCGCCGCGCGGCGCGAGCTTCAGCGAGGATGCGTTGCTGATCAAGGCCGCGGTCGCCGGGCAGGGCATCGCGCTGGTGCGCGACATCTATGCGCGCGACGAAGTCGCGGCGGGGCGGCTGGTTCGCGTGCTCGCGCGGCCCTGGCCGACCGAGCTGTCCTATTACGTCGTGTGCAGCGAAGCGCGCCAGCACGAGTGGAAGATCGCCGCGTTTCGCGACTGGCTGGCCCAGGAGATCGGCGGCGACGATCGCGACCCGCCCGATCTACTGGCGTGACCCACGTACGGCGGCCGTGGTGAAGCCCTTGAGCTTGCCGGTCGCGAGCGCGGTGCCGAGCAGGATGATCGCGCACCCGGCGACCATCTGCACGGTGATCGTCTCGTGCAGGAAGATCGCGCCCCACACCACGCCGAAGATCGGTATCAGGAACGTGACCGACGCCGCGTATTGCGCACCCGCGTTGCGAAGCAGCCCGAAGTACAGCAGGTAGGCCACCGCCGTGCAGATCGCACCGAGCAGTACCACCGCGATCCACGCGGACGCATGCACGGGGCCGTTCGGCCACATCGACAGCGCGAGCGGGACGAGTGCGACGGCCGCGAACAACTGGCTGCCGAACGCCGACACGAACGGCCGCACGTTCGCGAGCTTGCGCTTCGAGTAGTGCGCGGCGAATCCGTACGACAGCGTCGCGAGCATCGCGGCGGCGATGGCGAGCGGCGCGCCGGGCGTGCCGGCGCCGAGCGCCGAGCCGGCAAGCACGACGACGCCGGCGAAGCCCAGTGCGAGGCCGGCTGTCTGCGGCTTCGTCAGTGGCGTGCGCAGCCACACGTACGCGACGATCGCGGTCCAGAGCGGTGTCGTCGCATTCAGGATCGAATCGATGCCGGCCGTCACGAACAAGGCCGCGTAGGTCAGCAGGCAGAACGGCAGCGCCGAGTTCGCGATGCCGACGACGAACAGCGGCACGACGTGCGAGCGGAATTCCCGCCGCGCCTGCGCGTTGCGCAGCACCGGCGACAACAGCACGGCCGCGATCGCGACGCGCAGCGCGATCAGCGGGACGACGCCGAATTCTGGCGCGCCCATGCGCATGAACAGGAAGGACGCGCCCCAGATGGCAGCGAGGGTCACGAGCTGCAGTGCATTCATCGACAGACTCCGTTCGGTGGATCGCGCGGCCGGCGTGCCCGGCGTGCGATACGCGCCGGCGCGGGCGAATGACCCATTGAACGTCATGCGTGCGTCGCGACGCAAACGAGGTTTTGTGACGGGTGGTTTAGAAAATTGAATCGACGGGCGCGCGGGCCTGGATCACGCGCTCAGTGGCCGCGATAGAGTTGCGCGAGTTGAGTGTTGCTGGCTGCGGCGCGACGTGTGTGCCCGGTGTGCTGGCTGACGCGGCGGATCGGGCGCGTGCGATGGGCGGTGTCGCGGCTGCCTTTCCAGTCGGCCACGCGGACTGCGCTGGTGCGCGTCCGGTCAGGTGCGCGCAACGACGGCGCGGCTTGTGCTACCGCCGTCCTGCGAGCGGGTTTGACAGCGAGCGGGGCGCCTTGTGGCGGATGGGCCGCCACTTGCGTTTGATCAGGCGAATGAAACGGGTAGACGGGTACGGGCACGACCGGCAGGAACGGATCGTTCGACGCGGGCAGCCGGGTTTCGGTCGCGACGGCGGCCGGCGCACCGGACCCGCGACAAACGGGATCGGCCTTGCAGGTCTGGTCGACCGTCACGTAGCCGCCGACCAGCAGCACGAGCGTGAGGATGCTCAGCATCGGCGCGCTCGACGCGCGCGGCCGCTGGAAAGCCGCGTTGCGCAGCGCGCGGGCGACGCGCGACGACCACGTATGGAACGACCGCGGCGCATGCGCGGCGTGCGCGTCGGCCGGTCCGTGATCGATCGGCTCGAACGGCCAGTTCCACCGACCGCAGACGGGGCAGTGCTCGAGTGCGCGGAACGCCACGAAACCGCATTCGCGGCAGCGGCAGCACGTCGCGTGCCGCGATTCGGCACGCGCATTCAGCACGGCACGCCAGGCATCGCGCGCGCGGACGCTCCGGTTGGGCAGGACGCGCATGTCAGCGACCGACGGACGCTATCGTCGGGCTACACATCGGCGGTCGTTCGCATGCGGTGTTCATGTGATTCTCCATAACATCGGACGCGTGGAACCCGTTCGTCCGCGGCTGCCTGCCGCTTAATTTTTGGTCGTTCGCACGCGAAACGCAAGGACATGTCGCGCGTCGCGTTCCGCATGTTTCGCACTAGCCGCCGTGCCGCTGTCGGGCCGCGAGCGTGCCGAGCGTTTCCAGCGCGTGCTCGACGGCCGGGGTCCACGGCCGCCCGTAGTTGAGCCGCAAATAGCGGCGGAAACCGCCGGTCGCGGAGAAGATCGGCCCCGGTGCAATGCTCACACCGTTCTCCATCGCATCGTCGAACAGGTGCATGGCATCCATGTGCGGCGGCAGTTCGATCCACAGAAAATACCCGCCGCGCGGCGCGAACACTTCGGTATCGGCCGGAAAGTACGCACGTACGGCCGACAGCATCTGCGCCTGGTGCGCGGCGAGATTGCGTCGCAGCTTGCGCAGGAACCGGTCGTATGCGCCGTCGCGCAGGTAGCTCGAAATCGCCATCTGCGCGGGTACGTCCGCAGCCGGCGCGTTCGCGCCTTTGGCCTCGCGGATCTGCCGGACGAAGCGGCCGGCCGCGACCCAGCCGATCCGGAATCCGGGTGCGAGACACTTCGAGAACGACCCGCAATGCAGGACGAGCCCGCTGTCGTCATACAGTTTCGCCGGGCGTGTGGGCGCCGTGCCGAATTGCAGTTCGCCATACACGTCGTCCTCGATCAGCGGCACGCCGCGCGACGCGAGCAGGTCGATCAGCGCGCGCTTGCGCTCGTCGGTCAGCGTCGCGCCGGTGGGATTGTGGAACGACGTCATGAACCAGCACGCGCGTACGGGATGCGTGTCGAGCGCCTCGGCGAGGGCATCGAGGTCGAGACCCGTGCGCGGGTCGACCGGAATCTCGACGGCCTTCAGATGCAGGCACTGGACGGCCTGCAGCACCGCGTGGAAGGCCGGCCGTTCGATCGCGACGATGTCGCCCGGGCGCGTCAGCACCTGCAGGCTGAGCGTCAGCGCTTCGGTCGCTCCCGTCGTGATGACGATTTCCTCCAGCGGCAGCGACGCGCCCGCGTTCAGATAGCGCAACGCGATCTGGCGGCGCAGCGCTTCATTGCCGGGCGGCAAGCCTTCAAGCAGTTTCGTGCGGTCCATGTGGCGGGCGGCCGACGCCACCTGGCGCCACAAGCCGCTCATCGGGAACAGCGAATAGCTCGCGAATGCCGAGCCGAGCGGCACGATGTCGTCGCATTTGAGCGAGTCGAGCAGGCGGAACAGCGCATCGTCGTCGCCGGTTTGCGCGGCGCCGGTCTGCGCCGGGCCAGGCTTGCGCGGCGGATCGCGGCCGAACCGGACGTGCTTGTCCGCGAGGTCCGCAACGAAATAGCCGGAGCGCGCCCGCGCGACGATCAGACCCTCGCTTTCGAGCGCGTAGTACGCACGAAAGACCGTGGACGGACTCACGCGATGCGCGCGGCATGCCGCGCGCACGGTAGGGATGCGCGCGCCGGGTGCCAGATCGCCGCGCCGGATGGCATCGGCGATCGTCTGTGCCAGCACCGCATAGCGCTTCATGCGCGTCCTCCCTGCCGTTGGACCTCGATGACAAAGAGTAGTACGGCAGCGGTCACGTGCAAGCGCGCCCCAAATCGCTGATCCGTATGTTTTATCGGCGCTCTGATCCTGTTCTTTCGTCTGACGAGCGGGCATCCTCTCGCAAGCTTTGTTCCCGCTGTCCGACCGATACGGAATTCACGCTGCCCGACCGCGAATCCGTGACGTCCGCGCGTGTCGCGCGAGTCCTTTTTTGCGGCGTCCTTACTTTACCCGGAAGCATCCAGCGTGAGACTGAAGACCCTCGTCGCGGGCCTCGTGGCCGGCATCGCCCTCAACCTGTTCAGCGGCGTGGCAGCCGCAGCCTGCGTCAACAATCCGGCCGCCCAGCCGAACGCGACGTTCCCCGCCGCGCTGACCGGCAAGCTCGTCTATCACAGCTACGTCAAGTACGGCGACGGCACGAGCCAGCTGTTCCTCTACGATTTCTCGGCCCATACGCTGACGCAACTCAGCAAGAGCGGGTGGGGCATCACCGATCCGATGAACGGCGTGTTCAGCCCCGACGGCAAGTGGCTCGCGTTCATGGGCATCAGCAACGGCGCATGGAACGTGTTCATGCTGCAGCTCGGTGCCGGCACGCCGCCCGTCAACATGACGAACAGCACGGGCGCCACGCGCAACGAAGACCCGAAGTTCAGCACGGACGGCAAGACGCTCGTGTTCAAGCAGAACGGCGACGTCAAGCAGGCGACGCTGTCGTACACGAGCGCGGGCCCGGTGTTCACGTCGGTCGTGAGCCTGACGAACGCGCCGGCCGGCGCCGAATACTCGATGCCGTTCCTCGCGCCGGACGCGAGCGCCGTGTACTACGCGACCGGCACCGGCTCGAACATGGGGCTGATGAAGCGTACCATCGCGACCGGTGCGACCGCCGTGTTCGACCGTCCGGCCGGGCTGCAGACGTACTACCCGATCGTGCGTGCGGACGGCATGGTGTACTACGCGCGCTGGAAGGACAGCGGCGGGGCCGATCAGATCTACGCGAAGACGGCCGATCCGGCTTCGACGCCGAACGCGCTGGCGCTCAACGACTGCATGAGCAACAATTCGGACCCGGCGCCCGTCAGTGGTACGAATTACCTGTTTTTCTCGTCGACGACGGCGGGCGGCTATCAGCTCTACGTCGGCGACGTGACGACCGGCCAGCGCTGGAGCCTGTCGCAGTTCGGCGTGAATGCCGATGCGACGAAGGCGAAGCTCGGCGCGAACTACTACGGCGGTTCGGCCGTGACGCGCACGCTGCTGTCGCAGGGGCGGCCGGCCGCGGCGTCGGCGAGCTACAACGCGTCGCTCACGCCGGACAAGGCGTTCGACGGAAACACGACGAGCACGCGCTGGGATTCGCCGGAAGGCGCGGGCGTCGATCCGCAATGGATCTCGGTCGATCTCGGCGCGACGAAGACCATCAGCAGCATCGACCTGTACTGGGATGCGGGCGCGCTCGTCTACCAGATCCAGACGTCGAACGACAACGTGAACTGGACGACGATCTACTCGACGAGCAATGGCGTGTCGTACAGCCATGTTACGTTGCCGAACCTGAACGGGCACGGGCGTTACGTGCGGATGCTCGGCACGAAGCGGGCGACGCAATGGGGGTATTCGCTCTACGACATGCAGGTGTGGGGCTCGTAAGCGCAAAGAAAAAAGCGACCTTCGAGGTCGCTTTTTTGCTTCATGCACCGCTTGCCTCACGCATGCAACACATGCGCCGGAAACGCAGGCACCGCGCTCGCCGCACCCTGCGCGAGCGGCGCCACCTGCTTGCGGCGTTCGCGCGTCGGCGCGACGCCGAACGCGTCGCGATAGCTCTTGCTGAAGTGGCATGCCGACTGGAAGCCGCACGCCATCGTGATGTGCATGATCGACATGTCGGTCTGCAGCAGCAGCTCGCGCGCACGGCGCAACCGCAGCGTCAGGTAATAGTGCGTCGGCGTCATGCCGAGGTGTTCGCGGAAGAGGCGCTGCAACTGCCGCTGCGACATGTTCGCGAGCCGTGCGAGTTCCTCGCGCGACAGCGGCTCCTCGATGTTGTTCTCCATCAGCGAGATCACTTCGAACAGCGACTTGTTCGCCGAGCCGAGGCGCGCGACGAGCGGCATGCGCTGCTGCGCGCTCGTGTCGCGCACGTGTTCGACGATGAACTGCTCGGCGATCTGCGTGACGCGCGCGGTGCCGACGCGCGCGGCGATCAGGTTCAGCATCATGTCGAGCGGCGCGACGCCGCCCGTGCATGTGATGCGGTCGCGGTCGATCACGAACAGTTCCTTCAGGAAGCGCGTGTCCGGAAACTCTTCCTTCAGCGCCGACATGTTCTCCCAGTGGATCGCACACGCGTAGCCCGCGAGCAGCCCCGACTTCGCGAGTGCATAGGTGCCCGTGCACAGGCTGCCGAGCGGGATGCCCGAGCGCGCGAAGCGGCGCAGCGTCGACAGATGGGCGGGCGTGGTCGCGCGCTGCACGTCGACGCCGCCGCACACGAACACGATGTCGGGCTGCCCCGCGCACTCGGCCGGGCCCGTGTCGACCGTGAGGCCGTTGCTCGCCGTGACCGGTCCGCCGTCCGGGCTGATCACCGACCAGCGGTAGAGCGGCTGGCCGCTCAGGTAGTTCGCCATCCGAAGCACCTCGATCGCATTGGTGAACGCGATCATCGTGAAGTTCGGTAAAGGCATGAACGCGAAGTGGGACAGCGACGCTGTGCGGTCGGGCGACATGGGGAGCGTTCCTTGAATCTCTAATAGCTTTTGGCCCGGGGCACGAATCGGGCTGCGGTATTGTGTGAGCGAGTGCAACAAGCGTGCCATACGGCTAAACCCTAGCTCCATACGTTGTCTGGGCATCAGGCCGTTGCTGCACTGCACCGTATCCGGGAGACGCCGCACGCGAACGTGCGGCAAACGCACTGCCGATGTGCGTGTCCATAGGTGAACAGCCGGCCCCGTTTCCGGCGGCCATCCCGAAAAGCACGACCGGTCACTTGTACAAAACGGACGCGCATGGCGGAAAAGGCAAAGAACGCGTCTAAATTCATCAATCCGCCGAAAATCCGAACGACAAGAATAGAGCCGTCGGCAGCCTTGCACTGGACGAGCGGGAAACCAGGCACGGCGGGCCTCGAGCTTCGGTTGCAGCCCTTTCTTCTTCGTCACGGACGCACTATGTCGAACACCCAGCCTTTCTTCTCGCAGCCCCTTGCCGAGCGCGACGCGCCGGTGCGCAGCGCCATCCTGAAGGAACTCGAGCGTCAGCAGTCGCAGGTCGAGCTGATCGCGTCGGAAAACATCGTGTCGCGCGCCGTGCTCGAGGCGCAGGGCTCGGTACTGACCAACAAGTACGCGGAAGGCTATCCCGGCAAGCGTTACTACGGCGGCTGCGAATTCGCCGATGAAGTCGAGGCGCTCGCGATCGAACGCGTGAAGCAGATCTTCAACGCCGGCTACGCGAACGTGCAGCCGCACTCGGGCGCGCAGGCGAACGGCTCGGTGATGCTCGCGCTGGCCAAGCCGGGCGACACGGTGCTCGGCATGTCGCTCGACGCGGGCGGCCACCTGACGCACGGCGCGAAGCCGGCGCTGTCGGGCAAGTGGTTCAACGCCGTCCAGTACGGCGTGAACCGCGACACGCTGCGCATCGACTACGACCAGGTCGAGGCGCTCGCCCACGAGCACAAGCCGAACCTCATCATCGCCGGCTTCTCGGCGTACCCGCGCGCACTCGACTTCGCACGCTTTCGCGCGATCGCCGACAGCGTCGGCGCGAAGCTGATGGTCGACATGGCGCACATCGCGGGCGTGATCGCCGCGGGCCGCCACGCGAACCCGGTCGAGCACGCGCACGTCGTCACGTCGACCACGCACAAGACGCTGCGCGGCCCGCGCGGCGGCTTCGTGCTGACCAACGACGAAGACATCGCGAAGAAGATCAACTCGGCCGTGTTCCCCGGCCTGCAGGGCGGCCCGCTGATGCACGTGATCGCCGGCAAGGCCGTCGCGTTCGGCGAAGTGCTGCATGCAGACTTCAAGACCTACATCGACAACGTGCTCGCGAACGCGCAAGCGCTCGGCGAAGTGCTGAAGGCCGGCGGCGTCGATCTCGTCACGGGCGGCACCGACAACCACCTGCTGCTGGTCGACCTGCGCCCGAAGGGCCTGAAGGGCGCGCCGGTCGAGCAGGCGCTGGAACGCGCGGGCATCACCTGCAACAAGAACGGCATCCCGTTCGACACCGAGAAGCCGACCGTCACGTCGGGCATTCGCCTCGGCACGCCGGCCGGCACGACGCGCGGCTTCGGCGTCGCGGAGTTCCGCGAGGTCGGCCGCCTGATCCTCGAAGTGTTCGACGCGTTGCGGGCGAACCCGGAAGGCGACCCCGCAACCGAACAGCGCGTGCGTCGCGAGATCTTCGCGCTCTGCGAGCGTTTCCCGATCTACTGATCGACCCCACAAGAACAGTCACACGAGCGAGAGCAGATATGAGCACGCTGCATCAGGACAGCATCATCATCGACGGACTGAACATCTCGAAGTTCGAGAAGCCGGTGTTCGAGGACATGCGCAAGGGTGGTATCACGGCCGCTAACTGCACGGTGTCGGTGTGGGAGAACTTCACCAAGACCGTCGACAACATCGGCGTGATGAAGAAGAAGATCCGCGACAACGGCGAGCTGCTGACGCTGGTGCGCACGACGGACGACATCTTCCGCGCGAAGAAGGAAGGCAAGACCGGGATCATCCTCGGCTTCCAGAACGCGCATGCGTTCGAGGACAACCTCGGCTACATCGAGGCGTTCGCCGACATGGGCGTGCGCGTCGTGCAGCTTTGCTACAACACGCAGAACCTGGTCGGCACCGGCTGCTACGAGCGCGACGGCGGCCTGTCGGACTTCGGCCGCGAAGTGATCACCGAGATGAACCGCGTCGGCATCATGGTCGACCTGTCGCATGTGGGCGGCAACACGTCGTCGGAAGCGATCGCGTTCTCGAAGAAGCCGGTGTGCTATTCGCACTGCCTGCCGTCGGGCCTGAAGGAGCATCCGCGCAACAAGAGCGACGCGCAACTGAAGGAGATCGCCGATGCGGGCGGCTTCGTCGGCGTGACGATGTTCGCGCCGTTCCTGAAGCGCGGCATCGAGGCGAACATCGACGACTACATCGAGGCGATCGACTACGTCGTGAACCTGATCGGCGAAGACGCGGTCGGCATCGGCACGGACTTCACGCAGGATTTCGCGAAGGAGTTCTTCGACATGCTGACGCATGACAAGGGCCGCTATCGCCAGCTGACGAACTTCGGCAAGGTGATCAACCCGGACGGCATCCGCACGATCGGCGAATTCCCGAACCTGACGGCCGCGATGGAACGCCACGGCTGGAGCGAGTCGCGAATCCGCAAGATCATGGGCGAGAACTGGGTGCGCGTGTTCAAGGATGTGTGGGGCGCGTAAGCGCCCGCCGAGCCGAACCGCTACCGTCGTTTCAACATAAAAAAATCGGGACGCGCCCGCGCAAGCCGCGCGGGCACGCGGACGATCTCGCGCCTGCGCACTGAGCCGCGCGGCCACTTTCCTCACGGAGTCACCACGATGCAACCGCAACTGCCGATCAACGTCGATCCCGATACCGGCGTCTGGACCACCGACGCGCTGCCGATGCTGTACGTGCCGCGCCATTTCTTCACGAACAACCACGTCGCCGTCGAGGAAGCGCTCGGCGTCGATGCGTATGCCGAGATCCTCTACAAGGCCGGCTACAAATCCGCCTACCACTGGTGCGACAAGGAAGCCAAGCTGCACGGCCTGACCGGCATGGCCGTGTTCGAGCACTACCTGAAGCGCCTGTCGCAACGCGGCTGGGGCCTGTTCTCGATCATCGAGGCCGACCCGGCGAGCGCCCGCGCGAAGATCGAACTGCGCCACTCGTCGTTCGTGCTCCAGCAGCCGGGCAAGGAAGGCAAGCTCTGCTACATGTTCGCGGGCTGGTTCGCGGGCGCGATGGACTGGGTCAACGACACGACGCCGGAAGGCAAGGGCGCGCCGCGCGCATACTCGAAGGAAGTGCAATGTGCGGCCGAGCATCACGATCACTGCATCTTCGAAGTGTCGCCGATCGCGCACTGATGCACTGACGCATTGATTCACTGAAGCAGAACAACACCCGCAACACGAGACATTCGAACGCCAGAGGTCGCCAGCGATGCGTTATCCCCACCTGTTCAAACCCATGCAGCTGAACCAGCTGACGCT
>Ga0268257_1000612_pt1 | contig 39809 bp, 35 predicted proteins | sample AgamicAtPrz_FD_200249 | JGI IMG/M metagenome (GOLD analysis project Ga0268257, IMG submission 200249) | Agave microbial communities from Guanajuato, Mexico - At.P.rz (v2) (version 3) | ecosystem: Host-associated > Plants > Phyllosphere > Phylloplane/Leaf | place: Guanajuato, Mexico | collected... | reverse complement strand
GTCTTAAGTACATAATGAAATTCATGTGTCAGACACGGTTCGTGTTCGTATCGGGAAGTGATCCTTATTATCTGAATGGTACATAAACGTTTTTTTTTCGTCTTGTGCGCAATCGTTTGCGCATGGTGCGACGTCAATAAAAGCAATGTGGCCCCGGATCGACGCTTTCACGCCACGAGCGTGAAAGTGTCACCCCGGCGCGTCTGGACGCCGAGTCCAAGCAAGTCGGACCTTCGGAGCAGGCAAGCAGATGGGTTCGCGCGGCGGGCAGGCGGACGTGCTTTTCTTCAGGAGTATTCGGCGGCAGGTCGGTCGTGGCCCGGCATCGAGTCGATCGAGGCTGCGAACCTTCGTGATGCCGATCAGGCTGACAGCTTGCTGGAGAAAAGTAACGGTAGCCGTGCCTTCTTTTGAAACCGTTTCCTGGCACGACATCGAATGCAGTCGGTGCGCGTCGGCGAAATCGAGCCAGGCGACGGGTTCATCCTTCGATGCACGTCGAGCCACGAATTGCTAATCGTGCACCGCATTATCTTTCAATATTGTTACGAATTTGCGCTCCTTGCTACGCTCGCGATTGTTCCTGAAATTTCCATTGATTGATGGTTTTTTGGTGAAAAGTTGCACAAGATAATGTCGATTTTGGATTGAATTTTTTATCGAACTTGTAATCGAGGAATGAGAATTCATTCTTTTGCTTTGCTTTTAGATAGGGGGCGAGCCCATTCGTCGCTGTGGTCGAGTCTGGATACGTGACCATAGGGAGCGACAGATTATCTATTTCATCGGTCTATTTCTCAATTAAGAATGGCGCAGAACGTGAGAGTCTCGTGCCATTTTCACGCCAACGCTTTGGTGCCCCCGCTTACTTCCGCTTCCACTTGCGGGGGGCGAAAAAGCAAAATTATTCCAATTTCCGCGGGTTACCATGGCGTCCCGATCGAGGTTGCCGATCAATGCGGAAATCTGAATTGACCGTCGGTGCTGCGTCGATCCGGGAAAGCGGAGGTGAGACAACAACGAGCGAGAACGCGAAGGCTTCGCAGAATAAGGCAGATGTGGCGTGAACAAGAAAATTATTCAGTACTTCACCTCGGCTTTCGCGATTACCGTAGCTGCTGTCGTCGCATATAGATATACACGGCACGACAAGCCAAATATTCAATACGTTACCGCCCAGGTTTCGTATCAGGACATCGAATCCACCGTCGAGGCCGTAGGAACGATCCGCGCAGCGGATCTCGTCAGCGTCGGCGCGCAGGTCAACGGCCAGATCAAGTCGATGCACGTGGTGCTCGGCGACCATGTCAGGAAAGGTCAGCTGATAGCGGAAATTGACTCGCAGCCGCAGATCTACGCATTGGACACGGCTCGAGCGCAATTACAAAGCGCGGTGGCCGCAGTGCATTCGAGCGAGGCGTCACTTGTCCAAGCCAGGCTCGCGCTGGGGCGGCAGAAGGAACTGGCTGAACATGATGCCGGGTCGCATGCCGATTTCGAAACGGCACAGGCGGCCTTCGATGTGGCTCGCGCGAATGTCGAAACGAGTCATGCCCAGATGAAGGTTGCGCAGGTCAACGTGGACACCGCGCGCGTCACGCTCGGCTACACGCGCATTGTTGCCCCGAGCGATGGGGAAGTTGTCGCCGTGCTCGCGGTAGAGGGCCAGACTGTCAACGCAAATCAGACGACCCCGAATCTGGTGAAGATCGCGCGCCTCGACACGATCCAGGTCAAGGCGCAAATCTCGGAGGCCGACGTCGTGCGGCTCAAGCCTGGCCTGCCCGCCTATTTCACGATTCTCGGCGACCCATCGCACCGGTACGAAACTACCCTCAGGGCCATCGAGCCCGCGCCGGACTCGATCATGACCGACACGACAACCAGTCCCACGACAACTTCGTCGGCGACGAATACGGCCATCTATTACAACGGCCGGCTCGATATGCCGAATCCCGATAATCGACTTCGCATTTCGATGACGGCACAGGTGTCGGTCGTGCTTGCGCGGGCGCGACACGTGGCGGTCCTGCCGGTTGCTGCACTGACCGCACCGCCGCGCGGCGGGCGCGCGATGGTGCGGGTGCTGGCGGCCGACGGCAACGTCACGAGCCGGATGGTACGGACTGGCATTGCCAACGACACCGTCGTGCAGATCGTCAGCGGCCTTGGGGCGGGCGATCGTGTCGTCGTCGGTCAGTCTTCCGGCGCAGGGCCACGTGATCCTTACGGCATGGCAGGGTAACGGAATGTCCACGCCACACGCACAGACGTCGAACCCGGCGCTGATCGAACTCGAGGGTGTGAGCCACACTTATGGCGCCGGTGACGCGGCGGTTACTGTCTTGCACCAGATCGGTCTGCGCATCGAGCGAGGTGAGATGGTGGCCATCGTCGGCGCATCGGGTTCGGGAAAATCGACCTTGATGAATATCCTCGGCTGTCTCGACACGCCAACGTCCGGTACCTACCGGATCGCCGGAGTCGAGACGCAGTCGCTCGACGCAGACGCGCTCGCGCAGTTGCGTCGGGAGCATTTCGGCTTCGTATTCCAGCGCTATCAGTTGCTGAACGATTTGACCGCACTCGCCAACGTCGAAGCGCCCGCCGTCTATGCGGGCCTCGACGCAGAACAAAGACGCGGACGCGCAAGGAAGCTTCTCGAGCGCTTGGGTCTGGGTGACCGCCTCAGCCATCGGCCGATGCAACTCTCTGGCGGTCAGCAGCAGCGGGTCAGCATCGCGCGCGCATTGATCAACGGCGGCGAAATCATTCTCGCCGACGAACCGACAGGCGCACTCGACAGCCAGAGCGGCGAAGAACTGATGGCGCTGTTCCACGAGCTCAACCGGCAGGGCCATACGATCATCATCGTCACGCATGATATGGACGTCGCCCGGCATGCGCGCCGCATCATCGAGATTCGCGACGGGCGCATCGTCCGAGATAGTCGGCCTGAATCGACGCGATCGGAAAAGCCCGGCAATGTGCAATCTGCGTTACCCATCGAGTTCCCGTTCTTGCTTCGACGCAAGAATGCGCAGCCGCTCGCATTGGGCCGGCTCACCGAAGCATTCCGGCTTGCCATGCACTCGGCGGCGAACCATCGTCTGCGCTCATTCCTGACGATGCTGGGCATTATTGCCGGTATTGCGTCAGTCGCGTGCATGGTCGCGCGTGGCGAGGGAAGCCGCAGAGCGATCATCGATCATTTACGGCAGTTTGGTACGGACACGATCAGCATTTATCCAGGACGGATGGCCGGCGATTTGCGTGCGAGCTCAATTCATACGCTGAGTCTCGGCGACGTGCACGCGCTGCAGGCGCAAAGCTACATTGATAGCGTGACGCCGGAAGTGACGAGCACGGGAACGATTCGCGTGGGCAACAAAGACGTATCCGCGACGGTTCATGGCACAGGCGTCGACTATTTTCGCGTCCATGGCATCCATATGATTGAAGGCCGGCCATTCGACGAGTCGCTGGTCGAATCGAACGCTCCGGTTGTCGTCGTCGATGAGAAGACCCGGCAAACGCTGTTCGGCTCCGATTCGCCGATAGGGAAAGTGCTACTTGTCGGAAATCTGCCGTGCCATGTGATCGGCGTGGCGGGTTCGAACGCCATGTCGTTCGCACCCGGTACGCTGGGACTCTATATGCCGTACACGTCGGTCATGTCGCGTATGACCGGCTCGTACAACCTCCAGAGCGTGACCGTCCGGCTCGCCGACGGCGTACCGTCGAGCGCCGCCCTTGCCGGTATTAACAAGGTTCTGACGATGCGCCATGGCGCCGTCGATTTCACGACCTTCAACTCGGACGCCTTGTTTCAGGTCGCCACTGCGTCGAACGAGACTTTTCGCATCTTCATTGCGTCGATTGCGGGCATTTCCTTGCTTGTCGGTGGCATCGGCGTGATGAACATCATGCTCGTATCGGTGACGGAGCGCACCCATGAAATCGGCATCCGCATGGCGATCGGAGCGCGTCGATCCGATATCCGCGACCAGTTTCTTATCGAGTCCGTCTGGCTATGCGTCGCCGGTGGAGCGGTCGGTGTGGCGCTCGCGTTAGGCGTCATCCGGTTTTTTTCCGAGCCTCATAGTCGCTTCTACATGGTGCTGTCGCTCGACTCGATCGTTACAGCGTTCGCCAGTGCCGCGCTCGTGGGTGTCGTGTTCGGCTACTTCCCGGCGCGTCAGGCCGCGCGCCTCAATCCGGCAGAAGCACTGGCCCGCGAATGAACAAGTTCTCTCATTCACTTCGTGCTGTTTTGACGCGTACGGCCCTACGGCGGGTTCGAGCGTCCAGGTCGATGTCGCGATTCAACACGATCGCCTTGTTGATCGTGTCGCTGGGCGTCGCCGCATGCGGGACGCTGACACGCACGGCATGGACGCGGCCCGAGGTCTCGATTCCCCGGCATTGGCACGCAGAGTCTGTCGCCGCGGGGCAGACATCCGCTTCCGTGTCGGTCGGAGCGTCTGACAACCGGAGTGACGTTCCCGACGCGTCGCCGGCAGACACGGAAGCGAACCCCGGCGGTGATCCGAATATCGACCCGTGGTGGTACGCGTTCGGCGATCCTCAGCTGGACCGGCTTGTCGAGCGGGCATTGGCGGGCAATCACGATCTCAAGACCGCCGTCGTCAATCTGCGCGCGGCGCAATTTGCCGTCGATCTCGCCCGCGCAAATCAATTGCCACTGATCAGCTCTAGTGCGGAGTTGTCGAATTCTCATTCGCTGCGTGGCACGCGCGTCGTGTCGCACTCGAAGTCGCTTCTCGCATCGGCTAGCTACGTAGTCGACCTATGGGGTTCGCTGGCGAGTTCGACCGATGCATCGCGCTGGGAGGCGCGGGCATCCGAGCAGGATGAACGGACGGTCAAGATGACTGTCGCATCCCTGGTTGCCGACGACTACTGGTTGCTCGCGCTGCTGACGGAACAGATTGAGCAAAGCGATGCTTCGATTCTTTACGGCGAGCAAACGCTGGCATTGACAAATGTCCGGTATGCGGCGGGTGCGATTACGGCAGTGGACCTGCTTGCCGCCCGTCGATCGCTGGCGTCACAACGCGCGTCGCGCAATGCGCTACTGGCGCAGCGAACACAAACCGAAAATGCACTCGCGATCGTGCTCGGTCAGCCACCGGGCGAAGTCTTCGCCGTACCTTCGGCGCGTTTGATGACTCCGTTGCCCGCCGTCGCCGCGGGGGTGCCGGCTTCCGTGCTCGTTCGCCGTCCGGACGTCAAGGCGGCGGAATTGCGCACGCGAAGCACGCTCGCTGCTGTCGATGCCGTCCGGACCAGTTTTTACCCTAACCTCACGTTGACGGGGTCAGCCGGTACCACGAGCGACGCATTGCGCAATCTGTTGCAAAACCCGCTCGGCACGATCGCGGCCGATGTCGCGGCGCCGTTGCTGAATGTCTGGACGATGAAAGCGCAGGTTGGTTCGGCGCAAACAGCCTATGACGCCGCGGCAGTCGCATTCGCCAGGACGTTTTATCAGGCACTCGCCGATGTAGAGAATGCGCTTGCTGCACGCGCCGACTATCAGGTCGAAATCACACAATGGGCCGACGCGCTCGAAGCAGCACGACAAAGCGAGCAACGCATCGGCTGGCAGTACCGGGCGGGTTCGATTCCCCTACAAAACTGGCTCGACGCGCAGCAGGCGAGCCGCAACGCCGATGCCGAACTCGCGAACGCACGCTATTCGATCCTCACGAATCAGGTCGCCCTTTACGTCGCGCTAGGCGGACGATAGCCTGCGGCGAGGTGCGGGCGAGACACCTTGCCAGGCGAAGACTGTGGTCGACTCGCTGATGGACATCAACGGCTTGTCGATCATGATTGAGAGGGCTCTTTTTGAAGCCACTACTCAGGCCGGGCCGTGTTCGCCGGGCTGGCGTCCTGTTCGAGGCATTCAACCGGAAGGCGGGTACTCTCGATCCGCCGCCCGGCGCCGCGACCGCACGCCAGGCTGACCGTCTGATTACCGTTTTGTCATCTACGCCGTTCGCGCTTGCACGGAGCGAAGCCGAGTCGCCGTTTCCGGGTAACATCGCCGGATGTCACCACGAACGCGACGGAGCCGGCCATGCGCATCCTGATAGTCGAAGACGAACCGAAGACGGGCGCGTACCTGAAGAAGGGGCTCGAGGAATCGGGCTTCAGCGTCGATCTCGCGAAGGACGGCGCCGAAGGGCTGACGCTCGCGCAGGAAGAGCGTTACGACGTGATCGTGCTCGACGTGATGCTGCCCGTGCTCGACGGCTGGGGCGTGCTCAAGCGGCTGCGCGACACGCATACGACGCCGGTGCTGTTCCTGACCGCACGCGACGACGTGCAGGACCGCGTGCACGGCCTCGAACTCGGCGCCGACGACTACCTCGTGAAGCCGTTCGCGTTCGTCGAACTGCTCGCCCGCATCCGCACGCTCGCGCGTCGCGGGCCGCCGCGCGAGACCGAGCACCTGGCGGTCGGCGATCTGGAAATCGACGTGGTGCGCCGCCGCGTGAAGCGCGGCGCCACGCGAATCGACCTGACGCCGCGCGAATTCTCGCTGCTGCAGCTGCTCGCGCGCCGGCAGGGCGAGGTGCTGAGCCGCACGCAGATCGCCTCGTACGTGTGGGACATGAATTTCGACAGCGACACCAACGTCGTCGAGGTCGCGATCCGGCGCCTGCGCGCGAAGATCGACGACGCGTTCCCGGTCAAGCTGATCCATACCGTGCGCGGCGTCGGCTACGTGCTCGAACCGAAGGACGACGCATGACGCGCGCGCGCTCGCTGGTCGCGACGCTCGCGCTCGCGTTCGCCGCGACCACGCTGGCCGCGTTCGCGCTCGTCGGCGCGTATGTGTATGCGGGCCTCGAGCGGCAGGTGAACACGCAGGACGATCTCGACATCGTGCTGGCCGCGCGCCACACGCGCCGGCTCGCGGGCGAGCTCGAGTCGCTCGATGCGGTGCGTGCGCACGCCGAGCGGCTGACGAGCCAGGTGCTGGGCAACGAGGCGCTGTCGATGGCCGTCGTCGATGCGCGGGGCGACGTGCTCGCGCGCCACAACGTCCGGCTCGCCGCGCTCGACGACGCGCCTGCGGCCGCATCCGTTCCGCCGGCCGACGCGCAGTTGTTCGCGCCGCACGCGGTGCCGGTTTCCGCGAACGATCGGATCACGAGCGACCGGCTCGTCACGTGGCGCGCCGACGACGGCACGCCGATGCGCGGCGTCGTGATCGAGGCCGCGCTCGGCGACCACACGCCGATCCGCATCGCGATCGCGCGCAACATGCGCGACCGGGCCGATCTGCTCGACGGCTACCGCGTCCGGCTCAAGCTCGCCGGCGGGCTCGGCGCGCTGTTCGCGCTGCTGCTCGGCTACGGGCTGATCCGCAAGGCGCTCGCGCCGCTGCGCGAGATCGTCGACGACACCGGCCGGATCACGGTCGACAAGCTCGACACGCGGCTCGACGCGTCGCGCGCGCCGCCCGAGCTGCGGGCGCTCGTCGATGCGCAGAATGCGATGCTCGGCCGCCTGCAGCAGGCGTTCGCGCATCTGTCGCAATTCAGCGCCGATCTCGCGCACGACTTGCGCACGCCGCTGAACAACATGCGCGGCGCCACCGAAGTCGCGCTCGCGCGGCCGCGTTCGGTCGACGAGTACCAGACGCTGCTCGAATCGAATCTCGAGGAATACGACCGTCTCGCGCGGATGATCGAGAACGTGCTGTTTCTCGCGCGCGCCGAGCATCCGAGCTTCGTCACGCGGCAGCGCGCGTTCGACGTGCGCGAGGAACTCGAGCGCATCGCCGAGTATTTCGAGGGGCTCGCCGACGAAGCGGGCTCGTCGTTGCGCGTCGACGGGCACGGGCAGCTGACCGCCGACGTCGAGCTGTTTCGTCGGGCCATCGGCAACCTGCTCGCGAACGCGCTGCGTTACACGCCCGCCGGCGGTGTCATCACGCTTGCCGTTGACGAAACGCCGGACGCGGTGCGCGTCGTCGTCGCGAATCCGGGCGAGCCGATCGATCCCGCGCTGCTGCCGCGGATCTTCGACCGGTTCGTGCGCGGCGACCCCGCGCGCAGCGGCGGCGCGCCGGGCGGCACGGCCGGGCTCGGCCTCGCGATCGTGCGCTCGGTGATGGAACTGCACGGCGGCACCGCGCAGGTCGAAAGCGACGCGCGCGGCACGCGCTTCGTGCTCACGTTCAACCGGCCGCCGGCAGCGTGACGGCGGGTTCGGGCCGCACGGCCGCCGCGTGTTCCTTCATTTCGGTGCTCGATTCCGCGTCTGAGCCTGCGCTCGCGCTCGCCTGCCAGCCGCCGCCCAACGCCTTCAGCAACCCGACTTCGGCCTCGATCCGGCGCGCGTCGATCTGATCGGCCGTGCGGCGGTTCGTCAACGCGATCGTCTGCGCGGTCACCACGTCCAGATAGCTGACGGCGCCCGCGTTTGATCTGCTCGAGGAATCGTGGACACAAATGAGTGTTAGTGTTTCGGAGGCAATTTTCCCAATAGGAACGGGAGGTTGGCGATGAAGCGCAAGCAATACTCGGTTTTGCCGTCGGCCGAGATGCCGATCTCGTTCAGGGGCTATCGATTTCCGCCGGACGTGATCAGCTAGGCGGTGTGGCTTTATTACCGTCTTCCGCTGAGCCTGCGCATGGTTGAGGAGCTACCGGCCGCGCGGGGAATCGACGTCACGTACGAAACGGTGCGGTGCTGGGCGGAAACGTTTGGCGTGGCGATCGCCGGGCGCATCCGTTCATCGTCACCAGGACGCGGTGCCAAGTGGCATCTGGATGAGGTGGTCGTGACGATCACAGGCAAGAAGCACTGTTTGTGGCGGGCCGTCGACCAGCACGGCTCGGTGCTCGACGTGTTGGTGCAAAGCCGGCGCGACAAGGCGGCAGCCAAGCTGCTTGATGCGCAAGCTGATCAGGCGTCACGGCCGCCCGCGCGTGATCGTGACGCACAAGCTGCGCAGTTACGCGGCGGCGAACAATGAGCTGGGGCTGAACGCCGAGCATCGACGGCAGAAAGGCTTGAACAACCAGGCGGAGAATTCGCACCAGCCGACCCGAGTGCGCGAGAAGGTGATGCGACGCTTCAAGTCGGCGCGTCAGCTGAAACGATTCGCTTCGGTCTATCGGCGGGTTTCCAATCTATTCATGGGGCGCCGTTACAACCGGAATGCGCAACACAAACGCGAGGCGGGTTCCCAGGCCACCGCGGCTCGGGATGGGGCGTCGTGCGCTCGCATGGCGGCGTAAGGCACGCGATCTTCGCTTCCGCTGACCTCGCCGTCCGCTTGCCGAACAAGTTGACGATACCGTTACATCTGCTTGAACAGCCCGGCACTCCCCCGGCTGACCGGCAGTACATCGCAGCTCCCTCGCAAATGAATGCGCAGGCGCCCAAGCAGGTCGCGTTCGATGTGATCGATTGCCGCATACGCGACGATCACGCCGCGATGCACCTGCGCGAAACGCTCGGTATCGAGCCGCTGCAGCATTTCCTTGAGGGGCGTGCGGATCACGTGCCGCTCGCTCGCGGTCACGACTTCCGTGTATTTGTCCGCCGCCTGGAAATACAGCACGTCGTCCACCGAGACGAGCCGGGTCGTGTCCCGGAGGCCGACGGTCAGCCACCGGATGGGCGCGGCATCGCGCTGCTCCTGCGCGCTGGCCAGCAGCGCGGTGTCGGCCGGTGCGGGGCCGCCGCGCTGCAGCTTGACGATGCAGCGGAGCAGGCGATCGTCGGTCACGGGTTTCAGCAGATAGTCGATCGCCGACTGATCGAACGCCTGAACCGCGTACTCGTCGTAGGACGTCACGAATACGACGTGCACGTGCGGCACGAGGCTCGCGATCTTCAGTCCGTCGATACCGGGCATCCGGATGTCGAGGAATGCGAAATCCGGGCGCTTCGCATTCAGCTCGGCGAGTGCGTCGACGCCATTGCGCGGCATCCCAACGATCTCCAGTTCGGGCCATAGCGTACCGAGGCGCGTTGCGAGCTCGGCGGACAGATTGGGTTCGTCATCGGCGATCAGGGCAGTCGGCATATCAGGTAATCGGGATCTGCAAGGTTGCGGTCACGCCCCGCATGGCGTCGGCATTCGTGCCGACCGATACGCAGCCGCGCTCGCCATAGAGACTGATCATTCGCGCGCGAATGTTCGCGAGTCCCACGCCGCCGTGGAGCTTCGTGCCGCCGTTGCCGAGTCCCGCGCCGGTATCGCTCACGCTCAGGATGAGCAGACCGTCGTCACGCGTGCCGCGAATGCACACTTCGCCGCCGTCGACCGACGGCTCGATGCCGTGCAGCAGCGCATTTTCGACGAGGGGCTGCAGCAGGAGCGGCGACAGCGGCAGGGTCCGCAGCGTGTCGGGCACGTCGATCGCATAGCGCAGGCGTTCCTCGCCGAGCCGGATCGTCGCGATCTTCAGCAGCGCCTCGACCAGTTCCAGTTCTTCCCCCAGCGTGGAGGTGGCCTTGCGCGTGCGCCCGAGGCTCGCGCGCAGATAACGGTTCAGGCTGTCGAGCATCGTCGTCGCGCGGGCCGGATCTCGCTCGATCAGGCTCTGCACGTTCGCCAGCGTGTTGAACAGGAAATGCGGCTCGATCTGGGCCTGCAGCAGCGCGAGCCGAGCGGCCGTTTCGGCCTGGCGCGCCTCGGCGGCCTCGCGCCGCTGGGTTTCGAGCGACGTGCGCATGCGTGCGGCCTGCACGAACACCGACACGAACGCGCAGGCTGCACCGGCGACGATGAACGACGAGCCGTAGGCCAGCCAGACTTTGAGGCCTGCATGGCCGAGCAGGTGCGGGACGTGCCCGACCGTGGAGGCCGCGATTTCGAAGCCGATGAACACGCTGGCCGGCGCGACGATCAGGATCTTCGGCACCAGCGCGAGTTTGCCGCGCACGAGCCGGTCGATCGTGATGCCGAGCAGCGTCGCGCTGAAACCGATGCCGTTCGCGACGACCAGATACGGCAGTAGCGCCTCGTTGCGGCGCGTTGCCCAGAAAATCAGCCCGACCGCCGAGTTGAAACACAAAAGGCCCAGCAGCGAGCGGCCTCGATGCGCGGGGCCGACGTGCGGTTCGGACGACAGGAAGGCGAGCGGCTTGCTTGGCATGACAGCGAGCAGGGGCGGATTGCGGAGATGGTAGCGCAATTCGCGACGGCATTGCCATCGGCGATCGCCGCGACGCGCATGCGGCCGTTCGCACGGACGTTCGCCGGGCGTGAGGGCCGTTCGTCGGCCGATTTCCACCGTTCATCGCAAAGCGCGGCGCGCGGTCCGGCCGGCCACTATAGTCGCAACATATCCGCAGGTTGCGGCGCTCCCGAACAGGTACCCCATGCCACATCTTCCGACCTACGTTTACGTATTGTTCTGCGCGCTCCTCTACATCGGCGTGAAGCGCTGCTTCGTGCGCGAAGTCCGGCCCGTGCGTCCAATCCTGTTTCCGGTCGTGTTCGTCGGTCTCGGCCTGTCGAGCCTCGGCCACCTATTCCCACGGGCGGGCGTCGATGCCTACGCGGCGGTCTTCGCAATGCTCGTGGCCGGCACGGCGGGCGGCTGGTTCCACGCGCGCCGCTGGCGCCTGCAGTTCAGGACCGGGCCCGAAGGCATGTTCGTCCGCCTGCCGGGCGACGCGAGCTTGCTGGTCACGCTGCTGCTGACGTTCGTCGCCGAAACTTTCATTCATTACACGATCGCCAGCGCGCGGCCGTGGGCGGCCACCGGCGCTTTCGCGGCGCTGTCGTTCGCGGTCTGGGGCGGGCTCGTCGGCATGCCGCTCGGGCGCGCGATCAACGTGGTGACGCGCTGCATCCGTCATGCGAACGGCGCGTCGGGGGAAGGCGGAGGGTCCGCGCTCGAGTCGCGCTGAACGAAGCCGGGTCGCCGGCAAGGGTGGACATCGCGCCCCGGCGAGATTCCGGCGAGCGGAATGGCCCGCGCCGCCCGTTCCCGCGCAATCGCGGCCGCGCGCTACCACGCCGCCACGCCGCCACGCCGTCTTCCGCGCCCCACGCATCGCGCCGGGCGCGTTCTTGCATGATGCGCCGGCGGCCACGCTTTCCCGTTCAAAAGAAGAACGTCGCGATCGCCTGCACGATCTGGCTTTGCGCCTGCGCGCCGTAGACGCTGCGTGCCGAGCCGTGGTTGCCCTGCCATTGCACGGCGAAGTCGGTGCGCGGCCAGTGATAGCGTGCTTCGAGCCACGTGAAGTAGCTGTGGTCGTCGAGGTTGTAGCGCGCCATCGCGGCTAGCGCCAGATGCTGGATGAAGACGTCGGGCATCGATGCGTAGACGAACAGCGAGCGCCGCGTCATCAGTTCCTGCGCGATGCTCGTGGTGTTGCGATAGCGCCAGTATCGCGACGGGTCGCGCTGCAGCGCCCGCCACGCGGCGGCGCTCGCGCTGGCACCGTCGTAGTCGTATTCGAGCGTCAGCGACAGTTTGTTCGCGAAGGTATGGGTGACGCCCGTCGCGAGCTTCGAGGTCCATGACGATTCGGTCTGCGCGACATCGGCGACCGCGCTGCCGCGGCCGATCGCATATTCGACGAACCCGACCGTCGCATCGTCGATCAGCGTGGTGGCATTCACGCCGAGTTGCGGGGCGATGCCTTCGCCGCCGTACAGCAGCCACTGCGGCGAGAAGTTGCCGAACAGGCGCTGCGATCCACTCAGCATGTAGCGGGTGCGCGCGTTCGTCGCGCCGAGATCGGGATTGAAGGTCGCATCGCTCGGATGCGTGTCGAGCCGCGGCGACACCAGCGCGGTCATCGAGCCGCCGCCCCACAGCAGCTGCCAGCGCGCCATCACGCTGCCGAGCCGGTTCTCGCGCAGGCTCTCGGGATCGATCGACACGACCGAGCGCAGCGCGCCGGCCTTGAAGAAGTCGGTGGGATTGAAGCCCGACGCGACGCCTTCGCGCAGGTTCACGCGGCCGACGTCGACGATCGCGTTCGGGCTCGGCTGCCAGCTTACGTAGGCCTGCTTCAGCGTGTCGACCGCGTTGTACTGCGACGTGCCCGCGCGCCATCCCGCATCGAAGCGATTCGACACGATCGCCCGCCAGTTGCCGGACGTGCCGTCGTACGACAGCGTGTTCGACACGCGCACGTTGTCGTTGAGGGTCACGGGCGCGGCCTGGTTCGCCGCCGTGTAGTTCGCGACGGCGGCCTCGAACGTGCCGCGCCAGTTGCCCGGCGTCACGGGCGTCGCCGTTGCCGTGTCGGCGAGGCGCAGCGCGTCGCCGTCGGCGTCGTCGGCCGCGAGGGCGGCGTGCGCGGTCGCGAGGCCCGCCGCGCAGACCAGCACCGCGACCCGGGATCGCGACATCGTCTAGTCGGCCTTGAAGCGGGACAGGTATGCGCGCTGCAGCCACGCGTCCGGAATGTCGCGCCACGCGTAATCGGAGTAGCGCATCACCGTGACCCAGCCGGGATCGAGCCCGTCGATGATGACGGTCTCCGTCGGCCGTGCCGCACCCAGCTGATCCTGATAGTGCCGGTAGTACGCGATTTTCAGCACGCTGCCGCTCGCCGCGAAGAAGCGCGCCTTGACTGGCTGCTTCGTGTCGCTCGCGATCCACAGGTCGATCGCATGATACGTGACGTCCGGCGCGCGCGCCGTCAGGTGCAGCCGGTAGCAGTGCCGGGTCTGGTGCTCGCCGTCCGCCACGTTCTCCTCGCCCGCGAGCGACGCGTCGTAGTCGTTCGCCCAGTTGACCGTCACCACGTCGCCGTTCGCGGCCTGGCCGAGCAGGCGCTGCTGCGGAGAGATCCGCACGCTGGCCTGGCTCGACGGATCGTAGAACCACAGATCGTTGCCGTTCTTCAGCATCAGCTTGTTCGCGTCGCGGGCCGGCGCGACGAACTGCACTAGCGTGCGGAACTGGCTGGTCGCCGGGTCTGCCTTCGAGTAGATCTTCAGCACCTCGGCGTCCGTCTGCTGCCCGTTGCGAAATTCGAGCAGGGTCGTTGTCAGGCCGAACGGCTTGTCGGGGTTGCGCACCGCGTCGCTTTGCGCGAGCAGCTGTTGCGCCGACGGCGCCGCCGCAGCCGCCGCGGTCGCGGCGATCGCGAGCAGTATCGCGGCGGCGCGCATGATCCGGATCGGGAATGTCATGTTGAAGGTTCCTGGTCAGGCGAAACGCAGCGCGTCGACGATCGGCAGGCGGGCGGCACGTTGCGCGGGCAGCCACGCCGAGAACGTCGCGACCACGATTACGCCGAGCGCGTAGCGCGCGATCATCCCGAACTCTCCCCAGACGCGTACTGACAGCGCGACCGGATCGGTCTGTCCGGGCGGTGTCCAGTGCAGGCCGGCGCGGTTGATCGCGATACCCGCCGCGAGCGCGAGGACGGTGCCTGCAACCGCGCCGAAGAGTCCGAGCAGGCACCCCTCGCAGACGAACAGACGGCGAATGCCGGCGCCGCGCAGACCGAGCGCGCGCAGCGTGCCGATCTCGTGCGTCCGCTCCATCACTGCCATGTTCATCGTGTTGCCGACCGTGAACAACACAATCGTGGCGATAAGCACCGCGATGAAGCCGAAGATCGCGCCGAACATGCCGGTGACCTGGCCGTACTGCGGATTCAGCGTCGCGAAGCCGAGCACCTCCAGCGGCTCGCCGGCAAGCCGGGTGCGCAGCAGTGTCTGGATGCGCCCGCGGGCGGCCGGCAGCTCGGCGGTATGTTTCAGCTGCACGACGATGGACGTCACTTTCGCATTCGAACCGCCGCCGTAGACGAGCTGCTGCGCCTGCGGCAGATGCACCTGCACGAACATGTCGTCGATCTGCTTGACGCCTTGCTTCTGCGCGGCGATCACCGACAGTTCGGCGACGTTCGGTGCGCCGTACGCATTCGACGTCAGCAGTTCGAGACGGGCGACGCCGCTGCGGCGCGCGGGCTTCGCGGCGGCCTCGGCCCGCGACAGCGATGCGATGTCGTCGGGCAGGTCCGACGCGTCGGCTGGAGCGGCCGTCGCCGGATCGCGGCAATCGGGTACCCGCAGTGCGTCGCACAGACGCAGCACGCGCGCGACACCCGTGCCGATCACGGCGGCATTCGCGGCGCTCCCGGTCAGCGCGACGGGCGTCGCCCGGTCGGCGAAACCGTAGTCGTTCCACTGCCGCATCCGGTTCTGGTCGGCCACGATGATCCCGCTGCCCGAGACGGTGCGTGATACGCCCGCCGCGAAGTTGCCGGCGATGCCGTTGATCGTCAGCACCGGCGTCACGACCGTCACCTCGCGTGCCAGCTCGGGATCGCCGAGCACGGTGTCGATGATCTTCCGGTAGTCGGCGATTCCGTACGAGACGGGGTCGCCGCTGCCGTACAGGAAATAGTCGCGGTGCTGGATCTGCAGATGGCCGCCCTGGCGCACGTAGCTGGTCTGGAGTCCATAGTTGATGTCGCGCGCATAGCCGCCGAACAGCAGGATCGCGGTCAGGCCGACGACCATCGCGAGCAGCGTGGTGGACGAGCGGCGGCGGTTGCGCAACAGATTGCGGAAGGCCAGGACCAGGAGGCTCATTGGCAGGCCTCCTCGTGCGGGGCGGTGGAGCGGGTTTCTATGACGCGCCCGTCGCGGATCATCGCGACGTCGTCCGCGGCGGCGATCACCTGCGGGTCGTGCGACGAAAACACGAACGACGTCGCGCGCTCGCGCTGCATCGTGCGCATCAGCGCGATGATGGCCGCGCCCGTCGCGCTGTCCAGGTTGGCCGTCGGCTCGTCGGCCAGCACGAGCGCGGGCTCGGTGACGAGCGCGCGTGCGATCGCGACGCGCTGCTGCTGGCCGCCCGACAGCTGGCCGGGCCGGCGATTCGCCTTGTCGCCCATGCCGACGGCGTCGAGCAGCGCGAGCGCCCGTTCGCGTCGCCGCGCGCGGTCGACGCCCAGCAGGGCCAGCGGATATTCGACGTTCTCGAACGCGCTGAACACGGGCAGCAGGTTGAACGACTGGAACACGAAACCGATGTGGCGCGCGCGGAAATCGGCCAGCGCATTCTCGCGCATCGCATCGATTCGCCGGCCCGCGACCGTGATTGCGCCGCGGGCCGGGCGATCGATGCCGCCGAGCAGGTTGAGCAACGTCGTCTTGCCGCTGCCGGACGGGCCCGACAGCACCGTGAAGCGGTTCGCGAGAATATCGAGCGACGCATCGTCAGCCGCCGCGACCGCGAGCGGGCCGGTTCCATAGGTTTTCGTGACATGACTCAAGCTGGCCGCCAACACGGACACCTCCCAGGGTCTTCGATCGATGTCGCCACCTTAGCGGGAACCTCACCCCTGTATTGCGCAGTGCGACGAACGGCGGAACGCGCGGACGAACGGCATTCTTCCCCGACGAACGGCGGCCGTCGGCGGCCGCTGCCGCACACCGGCGCGGCGAGCCGGTCGGGGCCCGCCGGCGGCCATCCGCCCGCGTTGCATTCCATCGGCTCCATGCGCGGTTCGTCGCCCGTTTCTGCAATTGGTCGCATGATTGTTTCTTTCGACGACGAATCGATACACTCGCAGCCGATCAGCATTTGATCCGCACGACATCGGCCGACTTGAGAGCGGTCACCGGGGGTGCGAGAAGCCAAAACACAGACATAACAAGGCAAAAAAATGAGACATACCAGGTTTGAGAGGGGGAGCGAGACGGCGCGGCCTGGCTTTCTTGCCCTTTGTCGAGTGGTCCGCGATCCGTCCGATCCGGCGCGTTTCGCGGGCGATGCCGATCCGCGGCGGTATTGCGACTGGTCGAGCGCACAGCCGGCGTTGCTCGTCATCGAGGCGCTGCATCAGTTCGCGGTCAAGGCGTCGCGCACGATGCACGGCGAGCCGGCGCTGATGGTGCCGGCGCAGTTGCGCGAGCTGACGCTGCACCGCGTCGACGGCTATCCGCGGCTGGCGCTGGCCGGTACGGTCGCGAAACACGGCGACGGATACCGGGTCGACGTGTCGGCGCGCGATGCCGATGCGGGCATGTATCGGGCCGTCGCGTCGGGTACCGTGTTCGTCGCACTGATGCCGGTTCGCCCGTCCGCGTTCGCCGCACCGGGAGAACGGGCATGATGCCGGCCACCGCGACGGCGGCCACCACGATCGCCGGCGATCAGTTCGGCGTGATCGACGTGGCGAACGCCGCACCGCTCTTCGACGAGCACTTCGAGCAGTTTCCCGTGCTGCCCGGGTCGTTCAGCCTCAGCCTGGCGATCGCGATGCTGTTCGACGCACTCGGCCTCGCGGCGAACCGGCCGGCCCCGGCACTCACACTCCGAAAGGTCAGCTTCATCTGCCCGGTACGGCCGGGCGAACGCCTGACCGCGCGTCTGCGGCGCCTGCAGCAGGACGGCGCGCGCACCACCGCGCACGTCGAGCTGCACAATGCGCACGGCCACGGCGTGATGGACGGCATCTTCAGCTGGGAGCACGACGCATGACGAAGCTCGCCATCGTCACGGGGGGCACCCGCGGGATTGGGCGCGCGATCGTCGACGCGTTGATCGCCGACGGCTACACCGTCTACTTCACCTACCGATCGAATCCCGAGTTGGCCGACGCACTGGAGCGCACGTACGACGGCGCGGCGCGCGGCTTCCGGGTCGACGGCGGCGACTGGAACGCCGTGCAGGCATTCGCCGACCACGTGAACGCGGAAGCGGCCGTCGACGTGCTCGTGAACAACGCAGGCATCAACGACGACGCGCTGCTGATCGGCAGCCCGTTCGTCCGCTACTGGGAAGCGCTGCGGATCAATCTCGGCGCGACGATGGCGTTTTGCCATGCGTTCGGCGAAGGGATGCAGTCGCGCCGGCGCGGCGCGATCGTCAACGTCTCGTCGATCGCCGCGCGCAAGCCGAAAGCCGGCAATGGCGCGTACGGCGCGTCGAAGGCGGCAATCGAGCGTTTCACGAAAACGCTCGCGCTCGAGATGGCGCGCTTCGGCGTGTGCGTCAACGCGGTCGCGCCCGGGTTCGTGCGCTCCGACCTGTTCGAGCGCTTTCTCGCGTCGCAGGACGCGGCGGCGTTCTATCGCCAGATTCCGATGCGCAAGATCCTCGAGCCCGACCAGGTCGCGCGCGCGGTCCTGCTGCTCGCGAACGGCTCGCTCGCAACGACCGGAAGCGTCGTCGATCTCGGCAATGGCGAAAACATCAGTGGCTGACCCAGTGACTCAAGGAGAGTGGACCATGAAGGAAGACATCAAGAACATCGTCGCGCAAATCCTCTATCTGAGCGGTCCCGAGCAGGTGACCGATTCCGCGTCGCTGTTCCGCGAGCTGAACATGAGCTCGATCGACTACGTCGACCTGTGCTACGAGCTCAAGGACAAGGTGGACAACCGCATCAGCCTCGAAAACCTGTGGCCGTTCAACCGGATGCTGCTCGATCCGCAATGCCACACCGGCACCGAATGGACCGACGCCGGCTGGCAGCAGGTGTGCGACGTGATGAGCTGGAACGGTCACGAGAAATGCAGCCTGCAGGATCTCTACGAGCACTTCTCGGTGAACTACATCGAGCACCGCATCGCGCAGCTCAGCTGACCCGGGCGCTGCGCTCGCGTCGCAGGAACGCCGCACCGTGCGGCGCGGCATCGCGCGCCCGCCCGGTTTTCGACTCACGTGAATGGGGACTTGCCATGTCGTACATCACCGGCCTCGGCATCGCGACGGCCGTCTTTCCCGACATCGCGTCGCTGCGCAACGTCGACTTCGCCGCGCGCGCGCCGCTCGCGCCGGCCGCGAAGCCGGGCGACTACACGCGCGCCAACCTGCCGTTTCCGCTCGTGCAGCGCATGGCGCGCGAGGATCGTTCGCTGCTGAACCCGGGTTCGCGTCTCGCGCTGCAGGTAGCCGCCGAAGCGTTCGACGCGGCATCGGCCGGCCGGCCTTACACGGCGGACGAGCGCGAGCGGTTCGCGGTATTCACGGGGGTCGAGGGCGAGGACGCGACGATGGCCGTGCTCACGCCGCTGCACGCGCGTCACGGCCTCGATGGCTGCGGCTATTTCGGCGAGGTCAAGGCGGACCTGAATCCGCTCGACATGCTGCGCCTGCTGACCACCAACGCGTTGTACCAGATATCGAAGCTGTTCGAACTGCGCGGCGAGGGCTATCCGCTGCAGCGGATGTCGCTGACCAGCCTGTGCGCGCTCGAGGAAGCGCACCGGCAGATCGAGGGCGGCGCGATCGATCGGGCGATCGTCGCGGCCGTCGGCGACATGACGTCGGCCGACAACGTCGCGGCGTTCGAGAAGATGGGGCTGTTGCGCACGACGTCGCACGCGGTCGGCATCGTTCCCGCATTCGGGGCCGCCGGCGCGGTCGTCGAACGCACGCCGCGCGACGGGTGCATGCCCTGCGCGCGGGTGCTCGACGTTCATTCGCTGTACAAGCCCGATACGTCGGTGTCGAGCGCCGACTGGTCGAGGCTGTTCGCCCGCTTTCCCCGCGAGGCCGCGCTCGGCGTGCCGCACGTCGTGTTGTACCAGAACGGCGAACCGTCGCTGGGCAAGGCGGAGCGCAATGCGGTGCAGCAGGCCTGGCCGAATGCCGTTATGCACGCGTACAAGCCGCACGTCGGCTATACCGGGCGGGCGAACAACCTGATCGATCTGGTCCTCGCGATCGCGGATCCGGCCATTCCGGTCGGCGCTCCGGTGCTGGTCAATGGCATCGGCGTGTCGTCGGGCCTCGGTGCGATCCTGGTACGCAAGATGAGCGGGGTGGGGCGATGAAGCCGCGATCGGATGCAATCGTCATCAGCGCCTTCGGCGCCGTCACGCCGCTGGGCGGCAGCTACGACGAACTTCACGCCGCGCTGCGCGAAGGCCGCTCCGGCATTCGCAAGATCGAGAAATTCGACTGCTCGACCTATACAACCCAGCACGCGGGCGTGCCCGACGAAGGGAACGAGCGCGTGCGCTGGCCTTCCGCGCGGCGGATTGCGACCGAACAGCTGTACGGCGAACTCGCCGCCGCGCGGCTGCTCGCGCAGGCGCCGTTCGTTGCGCGCGACTACGCGCCAGAGCGGATCGGCTGCCTGGTCGGCGTCGACGTGCCGGCCACCGACGTGCAGAGCGCGCTCGAGCTCGTCGACAAGATCAACGGCGACAAATCGCGCGATGCGCTGATCCGCGTGCTGGTGTCGCACATGCGCATGAGCGAGTTCGTGAGCGGCGACGCGACCGCCGTGTTCGGCGCGATTCATCGCCACATTCCGTTCAGCGGCTGCGCGCTCGCGCACGTGGGCCTGTGCTCCGCGTCGTTGCAGGCGATCGGCATGGGCATGCTCGCGCTGCGCCAGGGGCGGGTCGACGCGGCCATCGTCGGCGGCGTATCCGGCAAGGTCAATCCGCTCAATCTCGCGCGGCTCGAATCGCTCGACGTGATCTCGACCGACCTGAATCTCGATCCCCAGCACCGTTCGCGGCCGTTCGACGTGCGTCGTTCGGGCTTCGTGCTCGCGGAAGGCGCGGTGCTGTTCCTGATCGAACGCGAATCGGCCGTGCGCGCCCGGGGCGATACGCCACTCGCGCGCGTCGCCGGCTACGGGGCAAGCCTGGCTGCCGAGCACATCGTCATCCCGCACCTGCAGTCGCTCGAGATGCGGCTCGCGATGCAGCGTGCGCTCGACGATGCGGGATGCGCGCCGGACGACATCGACTACGTCAACGCGCACGGGACGTCGACGGTGCTCAACGACAGGCACGAATCCGAGGCGATCCGCGCGATTTTCCCGATGCGTCCCGGGATGCCCGTCACCGCCAACAAGTCGCAGCACGGCCACCTGATCGCGACGGCGGGCGCGATGGAAGTGCTGAACACGGCGATCGGGCTGCGGGAGCGCTTCATTCCGGCGACCATCAACCTCGACGAGCAGGCGCAGGAGTGCCCCGTTAACGTGGTGCGTACCCCGACGCCGAGCGATGCGCGGCGCGTGCTCAAGAATTCGTTCGGCATGGGCGGCCTCGCGGCGTCGCTCGTCCTGGAAGGAGCGGCCGCATGAAGTTCGCGTCGCTGCTTGCCCGCGATGCGAACTGGCAGATCGTGTTGCACGGGGCGCGCCTGACGGCGGAAGACCTGCGCGCGCGGCTGAGGGCCGCGCGGCGCGGGCTCGGCACGCTGGAGCCGCAGTTGCGCGGGCGCGGTTGCCTGATCGCGGTCGGCTTCTCGGGGTTCGACTATTTCCTGTTCACGCTGCTCGCGTCGACGCTCGGCTGCCGGATCGTCCTGTGCGACCCGAAGATGTTGTCCGCCGCGCTGCGCCAGTACCGGCTCGATGCACTCGCGGTCGTCGCGACCCGGTCGATCGCGTGCGACGGGCTGCCGGTCGTCGTGCTGGACCCGACGATCGCCGATGCCGACGCGCCCAGGCACGACGCGTTCGCGTGGACCGATGCCGACGCGCCGCGCGCGCAGATCGTCTTCATGACGTCGGGCACGACGAGCGCGCCGAAGCTGGTGGTCTACGACGAAGCGCAACTCGTCGAGAACGCGCTGGCGGTTGGTCGCTATCTGGGCGTGCAGCCTGGCGACGGCGTGCTGTGCATGTTCCCCACGCACTACATGTACGGCTTCTCGACGATGATGAATGGCCTGCTGGCGGGCGCGACCGTCTGGCTCGAGCGGGCATCGCTGACTGCGCACGAGGTGCTCGGCTACCTGGGCAGCGGCCGGATCCGCTTCGTGCCGCTGATCCGCAGCATTGCCGAGCGCGTGTGCGACCTAGCCGAGGCAACGCCGGGCATGAGGTTCGACGGAATCGTCGTGCTCAATGCATCCGACCGCATCTACGCGGCGCAGGTGCGTCGCCTGCTCGCGCTCGGCGCGTGCATGTGGAACAACTTCGGCCAGACCGAATCCGGGCCGCGGATCTTCGCGCTGCCGCTCACGCCGGACGACCTGCTGCGCGTCGATTCGTACTGTTTCGAAGGGGTCCTCGCACCGGGCCGCCCGATCGATCCGCGCATCGAGCTGTGGATCGTCGACGCACAGGGTCGGCCGTGCGCACCCGGCGAGCCCGGCCATTTGCTGTACCGCACGCCGTATGCGATGCACGGCTATTTGCTGCCCGACGGCAGCGTGCGGCGATTCACGACGATGGAATCCGGCGACCTGGTGTTTCGTCGCGACGACGGCGTCGTGTTCTGGGTCGGCCGCAGGGACGAGACGGTCAAGTGCAACGGCCGGCTCATCAACGTCAGCCTGCTGCATCAGCATTTCGATGCGTTCGACGACATCGCGAAGAGCTATTTTCTCGCCGATCCGCAGACCGGCGCGCTGACGGTGTTCGTCGTGCCCGGCGTGACGCCGGCCGGTGCGGAAGTGGATTTCAAGGCACGCATCCTGAGCCGCTACCGGGCCGCGTTCCCGCTGTATCCGCGCATCGCCGACGTGCTGTTCGTCGACGACCTTCCGGTCACGAGCACCGGAAAGGTCTCATTGCGTCTCCTGCGCGAAAGCGCGTGACCGCGGCCTGAACCTGGAGCCCACGATGTCCGACCGCACGACCCGCTTCGATGCCTTCGCCGTGAGCGAAGCGCTTTCGTACGATACCCGCTATGCGCATTTGCTGCCGACGGGCGTGGCAAGCTACGCGGCCTTTCGCGCGCTGGTCTCGATCGAGACGGCCGACGACCTGAAGCGGCGCGTGCTGGACCGCCTCGATCACGAGGGGCTCGCAGGTGCGACGTTCTACACCACGTCGGGCACGAGCGGTGAGGTCAAGTTGCTGCTCAACGCGCCGGCGCGCAAGCGGCCCGACACGACTTATGGCCGGGCGCTCGCCAACGCGCTGGCGGGAACGGCGATCGCGCCGACGGACCGGGTTGCGAACCTGTTTACCGCCGGCGGCTTTTCCACGCTGTACGACGGCGCGAACCGGCTGCTGGAAGCGATCGGCGCGAATGTGCTCCCGATCGGACGGCTGGACGCCTACGGCGCTGATCTGCCCGCGATGCTGAACCTGATCGGTCGCGCCCGCCCGAATGTCCTGGTCGGCACGCCGACGAGCGTGCTGCAATGCCTGCGGCTGCTCGACGCGCACAGTGTGGACCTCGACGTGACGAAGATCCTCTACACCGGCGAGGCGTTCTCCGAGCGCAAGCGCGCGATCGTGCGGCGGCGCTGGCGCGATGCCGCATTCTTCGGGCTGTACGGCACCACCGAAACGGGTTTTCTCGGCTATCACACGCCACGCTGCGCGCACGGGCATTACCACGTGCTCGACGACTGGTTCTTCCTCGAGGAGGAGGACGGGCAACTTCTCGTGACGAGCCGCGCGAACCCGGGGCTTGCGGTGCTGCGCTACCGGATCGGCGATCGTGTGCGCATCGGGCCGTCGGTGCGCTGCACGTGCGGCGGCGGCGGGTCGGTCGTCGTGCTGGAGGGCCGCTCGGATCAGCGCTTCAAGTTCGCGGGCAACCTGGTCAGCACCGAGCTGCTTGCGCAGCGGCTGGCGGCGTGCGCGGGCCGGCCGCTCGATTGCCAGTTTCGCCTGGACGCCGACGCGCAGGGACGCGATTGCCTGACGGTCGCGCTCGACCTGGGCGACGACGAACTCGCGCCGCTCGCGCCACGGCTCGCCGATGCGCTGCTTGAGATCGAGGACGTGCGCGAGTGCATCGACAAGGGCGAGGGTCGGCTCGACGTGCTCGGCCGCGACGCATTGCGGTTCTCCGCGCGCCAGAAGATGCCGCGCCTGATCGACGCGAGGTATGCCCATGTCTGACGATCGCGCCGCCGTCGCGCCCGCCATGTCCGCCTCGGCGCACGCGTCGCGGGCCGAGCGTATGCGGCAGTTCGTGGCCGAGGTGCGCGCGACCTGGCTGATGCTCTATCCGATGGTGCTGTCATCGATTTTCGGCTACTGCATGACGCTGTTCGACTATCGCTGGATTCGCGACCTTCCAGCCGAGGACATGGCGCTGCTCGCGCTCGTCAACGGCAGCGTGGCGACGTTCCTGTTCCTGCTCGGCAAGAGCTTCGAGGAAACGTTCGTCGCGATATTCGCCAAGGCGCCGCGCGAGGACCAGGGCCGGCTGTTCGTGCAGAGCCTGATGTTCGCGGGGGGGATCGGCGCGCTGGTCGTGCTGGTGCTGATCGGTACGCGGACGCCGCTGATGACGTTCATTTCCGGCGGCCAGTTTCACGGCGAGCGCATGTTCGGCTACTACGCGCTCGTCATCGGCAGCTTTCCGCTCACGCTGCTCAGCACCGCGCTTTCCGCGGCGATGCGTACGTACGGCGACACCAAGTCGCCCGCGCGCATCAGTATCGTATGCGGCGTGGTCAACAACATCCTCGATCCGCTGCTGGTGTTCGGGCTGTTCGGCCAGCATCCGTCGCTGCAGCTGTTCGGCCTCGCGCTGACATCGTGGATCACCAAGAGCCTGTATCTCGGCTGGTGCGTCCGGTGCATCCGCCCGCGGCTGCGCCGCGAGCAGGTCGCGCTGCCGCGCCCAGGCGTGGCATGGCCGACGCAGCGACGGCTGCTGCGTATTTTCCTGCCGTCGGCCGCGCTCGAGGCGCTGACCTTTCTCGCGAATACCACCGTCTATTCGCTGATCGCCCGCTACGGCGTGCGCGCGATCGGCGGTTACGGCATCGGCTTCGAATTGATGACGATCGGATTCATCCTCATCAAGGGGCTGAGTATGGTGTTCATGATCCGGATCGGCCATCTCGTGCGCAGCCGCGCGCCGTCCAGCGCGGCACTGCAGTCGGTGATGCTGCTGGGCGTGCTGTTCACCGCGGCGATCAGTATCGCGTTCTTCCTGCTGCGCTCGCTCGCGCTGCGCTTTCTGGCATCCGATGCCGGCGTAATCGCGGTGGCGACCGCGCTGCTCGACTACGTGCCGCTGTTCGTCTTCAGCTATCTGCTGACGAACCTCGTGACGGGCTGCTTCCAGATTCTCGAACGTCCGGCACGCGCGATGGCGCTCGGGCTGTTCTTTTCCTGGTTCGTCACCCCGGCCGCGATCTACCTCGGCGTCACGCATCATCTCGCGCTCGCGCAGCTGTTCGCGCTGCTCGCGGGCGTGAGCGTCGTACGCCAGGCCGTGTACCTGACGATTTTCCTGCGGCTCATGCGCAGGCTCGGCGCCGCGCCTGCCGCACCGCCGGCCGGCGCGCGCCCCGCAGCCGGATGATGCCACGACCGTTGTACCCCTCGACCTCACGACTGGAGACCTGCATGCGTACCAACACCCCCGCCGAAGTCAACGCCGACACCTACGATCACTACGTCGACACGTTCACGCTCGAATGGAACCGCAATCTCGTGCAGCGCGTCGAGCACGAGCTCGCGCAGCGGCACGTCGCATCGGGCCGCTTGCTCGATGTCGGCACCGGTACCGCGCGTACGCTGATCGAGCTGGCCCGCGTCCCGTCGCTCGCGCCGCTGGGCTTCGTCGGGGTCGACTACTACGACGATATGGTGCAGCGCGCCGGACGGAACGTGCGCGCGGAAGGGTTGGAAGGGCGTATCGAAATCCGCGCGGGCGACGTTCATGCGCTGCCGTTCGATGACGGGACGTTCGTCGCGGTGATCGGCCGGTCGGTCGTACATCACTGGGCCGATCCTATCGGCGCGTACCGGGAGATCTTCCGCACGCTGGCGCCCGGCGGCTTCGCCCTGATTCACGAACCGTGCAGCGATCCGGCGCCGGAGGCGCTCGCGTTCTTCAACGAGCGGCGCGCGGCCGCGGGCGTTCATCCGGTCCATCTCGACGGCAAGTTCACGGTCGCGGAGTCGGTCGCGCAACTGCACGAAGCCGGCATCGGCGAGTACGCCCATGTATCGAAGGGATCGGGGATGCTCGCGATCGGCTTCGAGGTGCTGATCGCAAAACCGGCGCAGCAGTAAGCGAGGCAGCGCCGATGCGAACCGATCACGACCTGCCGGCGGCGGACGCTGTCCGCCCGCGCGCCGCACGCGACGAAGGCGAAATCGATGCGGTGTCGATCTCGCCCGACCGGCTTTCGATACGTGGCGTCGATCTGCTGCAGCTGATCGAATCCGTCGATTTCACCGCCGCGATCCTGCACGTGCTCGCGGGCCGGATGCCGGACGCCGGCGACGTGCGCGCACTCGATCGCGCGCTGGCGGCGCGGCTCGCCGACGAGGGGCCGCCCGACGATGGCCTGCTCGCCGCGCAACTGGCCCGCCGCCAGCGCCGGCCCGAGGTGTTTCTGGTCGCGGCGATCGCGGCCGGGCTGGCCGCCGGTTCGCAGGCGCGCCCGGTCGCGTGGCCCGACGCGTTGTCGGGCATCGGGCAGGACGACGAGGTGGCGACAGGCTTGGGCATCGTTGCTGCGTTGCCGCGCCTGCTGGCGGTGTGGCGCGCGACGCACGACGACGCGTCGGTTCGGCCGCGGCCGGTGGACGCCGCGCGCGGCTTCAGCGCGTCGGTGCTGGACTGCCTGTGCGGCGGCGAATCGCGCGACGCGCAGGCCCGCCTGTTCGATGTGCTGCTGGTGGCGCTGCACGGTGGTTTCGGTCTCGTCGCGCCGACCATCGCGCTGCCGCGCTTCTCGGCGAGCACCTATGCCAGCATCGACCTGAACCTGATCGCGGGCCTGACGGGCAGCGGCTCCGCGCACGTGGGCGCGTGCAGCGACGCGACGCGTTTTTTCGCGAGTCTCGTCGGCTGGCCACCTGCGGAGATTCGCGATCACGTCGCGCAGCGCGTGCTGGCGGGCGACCGGATTCCGGGTTTCGGTCATCCGCTGCTCGAGCGCGATCCGCGACCGGCCGCGCTCGAGCGCCACGCGGTGCGGCTGGGCGTCGACGGCGCGGCGTTCGAGGCGTATCGGGCCGTATGCGGGGCGATGCAGGACCTGCGCGGCCTGCCGCCGAACGTGGATGCGGCTGCTGCTGCGATCCTGCTCGAACTGGGCGTGTCCGCCGTGCTGGCCACGCCGGTGTTCCTGTTTGCGCGGATGCCGACGATGCTCGCGCATGCATGGCAGAAGAAGGCCCACCCGCCGTTCGGCCAGACTCGCCCGGTGGCGCGCGAACGCCTCGCCGCGCTACCGAAGGCCTGGATCTGACGCCGGTTCGCCGGCACCCCTCAACCCGAGATTGGATCGACTCCGACATGCTGACCAACCTGCCGCTTGCGCCGCATTGTGCGGCCAACGATACCCAGCACCGTATCGACTTCGTGAAGACCCAGATCCATCGCTGGATCGACGAGATGTTCGTGTCGCCCGACCGGCACGATCTGCGAGCGTGTTTCGCGAAGACGCTGCTGATCCGCAACTACCTGTTGTCTCCGGTGCTCGATGCGGAAGAGACCGAGCGCTTCCTGCGCGACGCGACGGTGCGTGAGTACATGAAGCGTTTTCAGGCGCTGTCGCTCGACAACGAGGTCCGCTTCGAACGGCAGATGAGCGACGTGCTGCGCGCCGGCCCGTCGAGCGAAGGGCTGCTCCTGATCATCAAGGAATACTACGCGGAGATTTACCGGCTGCTCGCGCGAACCGAGATGTTCCTGTCGGACATGTCCGCCGATTCGACGGTGGCGATGGTCGGCTCCGGCGGGATGCCGCTGTCGCTCCTGTTCATGCAGTCGTTCAGCGGCGCCCGCATCGTCGGGCTGGATCTCAGCGAGGAGTCGCTCAGGACCGGCGAGCGGTTCGTCGATCACCTGTGCGCATCGCACCCCGCGCGCTATCGCCGCGCCGCGATCGAGATGGTTCACGCGGATGGCGCGGCGTACGACTACGGGGCGTGCGACATCGTCATCCTGTCGATTCATATCCAGAACAAGGTGGAGATCGTGGAACGGATTATCGAGACGGCGCCGCGCGACCGCCGCGTGATCGTGATCGAGCGGCAGGTACAGGGACTCGGCCAGTATTTCTATCCGAACTACGGGTTCGATCCGGCCGGGCTGCCGGTCGTGAAGCTGGCCACGCTGTGCTCGTCGCTGCTCGTGAGTACGGCCTATCAGCTCGACTGGTAGGAGGGCGGGATGACGACGAGCGAGATTCGCTCCGGCGGAATCGGGCTGTTCCATACGTGGCAGCAGCAGGTGCTAGCGATTTACATGGACGCGTTCACGACGGGTCCGTATGCCGGTCACTACCTGGACGAGGCGGCGGAGCGCGGCTGGATCTACGGACTGTTCACCACGCATGCCGCGCGCTGCCATCTGTGGGTGGCCGGCGACGCGCTGGCCGGCTTCCTGCTGTCCGCCAACGCGGGCTACGACCGCAAATTGCCGGCGTCGCTGCGCGCGGCGCTCGGCGACGGGCCCGTGATGTCGATCGCCGAACTGGCTGTCGCGCCGCACTGGCGTTCGCGCGGGCTCGGCGAAGCGCTGGTGCGACGCTGCGTCGACGAGGCGGCGCACGGCTATCGCGACATCATCGTGCGCAGCAATGGCAATGCGCTCGCCGCGCACCGGCTTTACCAGCGGCTCGGGTTCGAGCCCTTCGGTTCGGTGCGGGTAGCGAACGAGATGCTCGACGACGGGCGACGCGGCGTCGAGTGGGTCGACAAGCAGTATTTCCGGTATCGGGTGGCGGGTGACCGGGCGCCCGGAGGATGACGTGCTGCACGTCACCGGCGATCGCGAAGACGGGCGGTCAAGCCTGACTGCCTCCGCCGCGCAGCAGCCGGGCGGGCACATGACTGTACATCACCGACATCACACATCCAGCAGTGCTCGAGCGTTCGGCGCGACCGCGGGCGCGGTTGTTGGCGTTCACTATTAGCGCTAGCGGTGCACAGTAACCAGCTAACGACGATCAAGTGAAAACCGCCTGGTTTCAAGGGGTTTGCGGGAAACGGCGCATTTGTCGCAGTGCTGCCGTTACGCAACAAATAACGTTAGCTAGGTATACCAACTTTTATAGCGCGTCTGCCGTATCCTATCATTCCGCCGGCGTGTCTGTCCGGTACCTCGGCTGGAGTGAGCATGGCTTCCCTCGAAGCGATCGAAACTCGAGCAGCGAAGGTCGCATCGTTTCTCAGGCCGCTGGGGCGAGGCGCGCTTTCGCGAAAGCAGGCGGAACGAGCAGCGCAACCACTCGGTGATCGTGGGGAAACTGCAGCATCGTGCTCACGTTCAACCGGCCGCCGGCAGCGTGACGGCAGGTTCGGGGCGCGCGGCGGCCGCGGGTTCCTGCGTGCCGGTGTTCGATTCCGCGTCTGAGCCTGCGCTCGCGCTCGCCTGCCAGCCGCCGCCCAACGCCTTCAGCAACCCGACTTCGGCCTCGATCCGGCGCGCGTCGATCTGATCGGCCGTGCGGCGGTTCGTCAGCGCGATCGTCTGCGCGGTCACCACGTCCAGATAGCTGACGGCGCCGGCGTTGAAGCGATTCGTCGTCAGCCGCAGCGACAGGTCGGCCGCGTCGGTCGCGCGCTGCTGGCTGCCGGCTTCGGACGCGAGCGCATCGATCGCGGACAACTGATCCTCGACCTGCTGGAACGCGACGAGCACGGTTTGCCGGTAATCGGCGACCGCGCCGTCGTATTGCGCATGCGCGCCGCGCAGCGACGCGCTGCGGCGGCCGCCGTCGAACAGCGTGCCGGCGAGTTGCGGGCCGAGCGACCAGAACAGGCTCGGCGCGGCGAGCCACGGCGCGAAGAACGAACTTTCGAGGCCGGCGCTCGCCGACAACACCAGATCGGGAAAGAACGCGGCCCGCGCCTCGCCGATCTGCGCGTTCGCAGCCGCGACACGGCGTTCGGCCGCCGCGATGTCGGGCCGCCGCTCCAGCAGTTGCGACGGCACGCCGGCTGGAATGACCGGCACGTGGAACGCCTGCACGCGCGCCGGCAGCGCGAACGTCGATGCGCTTTCGCCAACGAGCGTCGCGATCGCGTGCTGCAACTGCGCACGCGACGCATCGATGTCGGTGTCCTGCGTGCGCGTCGATTCGAGCTGGGTCTCGGCTTGCGCGACCGCCGACGCGTCGATCGCACCGGCCGCAAGTTGCTGCTTGAGCAGCGTCAGCGCGCCTGCGTACGCGTGCACCGTGTCGTCGAGCAACTGCTTCTGCGTGTCGAGCGAGCGCAGCGCGAAATAGTCGGTCGCGAGGTCGGCCGTGACCGACAGCTTCACGGCCTGTAGATCGGCCGCGCTCGCGGCGGCGTTCGCCTGTGCGCCCGTTACCGCGTCGCGCACGCGGCCGAACAGGTCGGGCTCCCAGCTCGCGGCCACGCCCGCCTGGTAGTCGGGCGTCGTCTTGCCGGCGAGCGACGAGCCGAGCCGGTTCTGCGACACGCGCGCGCGGCTCTGCGAGGCGCCGGCCGTGATCGTCGGCAGGAACCCGGCGTGCTGATAGTCGACCATCGCGCGCGCCTGCTGCAGGTCGGCGACGGCTTTTTTCACAGTCTGGTTCGATACGTCGACGCGCGCTTCGAGCGCGTTCAGATCGGCATCGTCGAAGACGGTCCACCAGGCGCCACGCGCGGCGGCGTCGGCCGGCATTGCGGCGCGCCAGCCGGCCTGTGTGGCCGGCGCGCCAGCGTAGTGCGCGGGTACCGCGACAACGGGCGGCGAATAGGGCGGCAGCGTCGAGCAGGCGGTCAGTGCGGCGGCGGCGCCGAGTGCGACGATGCGGCGAGCGAACGGAAGCGGGTGAGGAAAGCGCATGGCAGGCATCTCGTGGGTTGTCGTCGATGGGTCAGCCGCGGGTGGGCGCCGGACCGGGCGTTGACGCAGCAGGTGCGACGCCGGCCGCGCGCAACGGCGGCACGTTGCGCACACTGGTCGCGAATGCTGGTTGCGCGGCCTGCGCGGCTGGCGCGGACGAAGCAGACGAAGCAGACGAAGCAGCCACCGGCGCCGCATCGCGCGAAGTCGCCACGATCTTCACGACCTCCCCAGCCGTGATCGCATCTCCCGGGTTGTCGATCACGCGATCGGTCGCCGCGAGCCCCGCGACGATTTCCACGCGCGTACCGAAATCCCGCCCGATCTGCACGGTCTTCAGCGCGGTGCGCCCGTTCGCGCCGACGGTGGCGACCGTCACGCCGTTCGGGCGGAACAGCAGCGCGCTGACCGGCAGTTCAAGCGCCGGCGCCGCACTCGGCAAGACGAGATGCGCTTGCGCGTACGCCCCCGGCATCAATGCGCCGTCGCGGTTGTCGACGTCGATTTCGACGCGCAGCGTGCGCGTGACGGGATCGATCGCGCCCGCGCTGCGCGCGACACGCGCGGCGAAGCGCCGCCCCGGATACTGCGGTGTCGTCAGGTAGACGGCCGTGCCGGCGGACACGCCGGTCGCGCTGTCCTGCGGCACGTCGACGAACACGCGCAGCGTGTCCGTCTGCTCGAGATGGAACAGTTCCCCGGACAGGCCCGGGCTGCCCGGCGTGCCGCCCGCCGTGACCAGCGTGCCGACGTCGACGTTGCGTGCGGTGATCACGCCGTCGAACGGCGCGCTGACGGACTCGTACGACACGAGTTCGGCAAGATGCGCGACGTTCGCCTGCGCGGACGCGAGCATCGCGCGCTTCGCGTTCATGTCCGCGACCTTCGTGTCGGTGTCCTGCTGCGACACCGATTGCGTTTTCAGCATGTCCTGCCAGCGCTGCGCGGTCGATTTCGCGTAGTCGTAGTTCGCCTGCGCGCTTGCTTCGTCGGCGCGCGCCTGGCGCAACTGCGCGTCGAGATCGGGCGCCGAGATCTGCGCGAGCGTCTGGCCGGCCTTCACGTGCGTGCCGAGATCGGCGCTCCAGTGCGCGATATAGCCGCTCGTGCGCGCATAGATCGACGCGTCCGCGTACGGCGCGACCGAGCCGGGCAACGTCAGCGTCTGGTCGGCCGGCGCCGCGCCAGGCATGACGACCGACACCGGCAGCGCCTGCTGCGCGGCCACCTGCGCACGCTGCGCGGCGCGTGCATCGATACGCGGCACGATGCCGAGCACGAGCAGCGCGGCGGCGAGCGCGACGGCCGCGAGCGGCACGGCCAGCTTGCGGCCGCGGCGGCCGGGCGGCACGTCGCGTGCCGCGTCACGGGTTGCGTCGCACGCTGCGGGCGGCACGGCCACGGTGGCGGTCGGAGTGGCCGCCTCGGCGGCAGGCGGCGGGGCGACGGGTTCGATCGAGTCGTTCATGATGGGTCCGGGTTCGGGCGAATCGAAGGATGAGAAAGGGTGGCCATCCGCGCTCAACGCAGCGCCGGCGTATCGGGCGCGTGCTGCGCGCGCCGCGCTGCCGCGGTCTCGCGACGCCGCGCGAGCCACGCGTGGACGAAGCCGAACAGCACCGGCACGAACAGCAGCGTCGACACCGTGCCGAACGCGAGCCCGCCGATCACCGCGCGGCCGAGCGGCGCGTTCTGCTCGCCGCCGTCGCCGAGGCCGAGCGCCATCGGCAACATGCCGATCAGCATCGCGAGCGCGGTCATCACGACGGGCCGGAAGCGGCTGAAACCGGCGTCGAGCGCGGCTTGCCACGGCGGCTCGCCGCCCGCGAGCAGCTCGCGCGCCGTATTCACGACGAGAATGCTGTTCGCGGTCGCGATGCCGATGCACAGGATCGTGCCGGTCAACGCGGGCACCGACAGCGTGGTGCGCGTGACGAACAGCATCCACGCGATGCCGGCGAGCGATGCCGGCAGCCCGCCGACGATCACGAGCGGATCGAGCCACGACTGGAAGTTCACGACCATCAGCAGGTAGACGAGCGAGATCGCGAGCGCGAGGCCGCCGAGCAGGCCCGCGAACGATTCGTGCATCGCCTGCACCTGGCCGCGCAGCACGATCGACGAGCCGGGCGGCAGTTGCGCGCGCGCGGCGTCGACGAGCTTCGTCACGTCGGCCGTGACGCCGCCGAGGTCGCGCCCCTGTACCGACGCGAAGATGTCGAGCACGGGCTGCACGTTGTAGTGCGACACCACGGCCTGCTGCGTCGAGCGCGAGAACGTGCCCAACGAGCCGAGCAGGTTCTGCGCGGGCGCGCCCGCGGCCGGGCCGCCGGCCGGCGTCTGCGGCGAGCGCGCGGTGCCGGCGGGCAGCGGCACGTTCGCGAGCGACTGCAGCGAATTCACCGTGTATTGCGGCGTCTGCACGAGCACCGGGTAGCTGACGCCGTTGCGCGGATCGAGCCAGAAGTTCGGCGTCGTCTGCGAGCTGCCGGACAGTGCGATCAGCAGGTTCTGCGCGACGTCGCGCTGCTCGAGGCCGGCCTGGATCGCCTTCGTGCGATCGACGTTCACGTTGATCGCCGGTTCGTCGCCGGGTTGCTGGATGCGCGTGTCGACGAGCCCGCGCACGCCGCGCAGCTTCGCGAGCAGCGCATTCGCGACCGCGCGGTTCTGGTCGAGCTTGTTGCCGACGATCTGGATGTCGATTGGCGCGGGCAGCCCGAAGTTGAGAATCTGGCTGACGATGTCGGCCGGCAGGAACGCGAACGTCACGCCGGGGAACGCCTGCGCGAGCACGTTGCGCAGCTTGGCGACGTATGCGGCGGTCGACGCGTGATTCGGCTTCAGCGTGACGAGCACGTCGGCGTCCTCCGTGCCGATCGGGTCCGACGAGTCGTACGTGAGGTTGATCCCGCTCACCGGCACGCCGATGTTGTCGAGCACGCCGGCGAGTTCGTTGGCCGGAATCACGCCGCGGATCTTCGCTTCGACTTCGTCGGTGAGCCGCGCGGTTTCCTCGATTCGCGTGCCGGTCGGCGCGCGCAGATGCAGGCGAATCTCGCCGGTGTCGACCGACGGGAAGAAGTCCTGCCCGGCGAACGCGTAGAGGCCGGTCGATGCGACGCAGGCGAGCAGGAACGCGGCCGCGAAGCGGCGGCGCCGCGTGATCGCCGCCGACAGCAGCGCACGATAGCGCAGCCGCACGGCCTCGAAGCGATGCTCGAACGCGGCCTGGAAACGCGCCAAATGCACGAGGGGCGCGAATACGCCGCGCGGCGGCCGGCCGCCGCCTTTGGCGCGCATCAGCGCCATCGCGAGCGTCGGCACCAGCGTGCGCGAGAAGAAGTACGACGCGATCATCGCGAAGATCACGGCCTCGGCCAGCGGCACGAACAGATAGCGCGCGACGCCGCTGAGCAGGAACATCGGCACGAACACGATGCAGATCGACAGCGTCGACACGAAGGTCGGCACCGCGATTTCGCCCGCGCCGGTCAGAATGGCTTCCTCTAGCGGCGCGCCGAGCTCCAGATGATGCGTGATGTTCTCGATCGCGACCGTCGCGTCGTCGACGAGGATCCCGACCGCGAGCGCGAGCCCGCCGAGCGTCATGATGTTGATGGTCTGGCCGAGCGCGGCGAGCGCGAGCAGCGACGTGAGCACCGCGAGCGGGATCGTGATCGCGATGATCAGCGTCGCGCGCCAGCTGCCGAGAAACAGCAGGATCATCAGCGCGGTCAGGCACGCGGCGATCAGCGCTTCGCGCACGACGCCCTGGACCGCCGCCTTCACGAATACGGACTGATCGTCGAGCGGCGAAATGTGCAGCGCCTTCGGCAGCCCGGCCGCGATCTTCGGCAGCATCGCCTTCACCTGGTCGATGATCGTCAGCGTCGACGTGCTGCCCGTCTTCTCGACCGTCAGCAGCGCCGCGCGCTTGCCGTCCGCCCGCACGATGTTGGTCTGCGGCGCGTAGCCGTCGCGAACGTGCGCGACGTCGCGCACGTATACGACATTGCCGCCGATCGTCTTCACCGGCAGGTCGTTCAGCGCGGCGACCGTCTGCGTGCTGCCGTTCATCTGCACGTTGTATTCGTGCGTGCCGATCTTCGCGGTGCCGCCCGGCAGGATCAGGTTCTGCGCGTTGATCGCGTTCACGACGTCGATCGGCGCGAGCCCCTTCGCCTGCAGCGCACGCGTATCGAGATCGACGACGATCTGGCGGATCTTGCCGCCGAACGGCAGCGGCACCGCCGCGCCCTGGACGGTCGCGAGCTGCGTGCGGATGAAGCTGTTGCCGAGGTCGTACAGCTGCTGCTCGGCGAGCGTGTCGCTCGACAGCCCGAGCTGCAGGATCGGCACCGTCGACGCGTTGTACGTGATGATGTTCGGCGGCAGCGTGCCGGGCGGCAGGATGCGCAGGATCGACGCGGCGTTGCTCGCGGCTTCCGCGATCGCGCGATTGATGTCGGCGCCCGGGTGGAAGAAGATCTTCACGACCGACACGCCGTTCAGCGACTGCGACTCGATGTGCTCGATGTCGTCGACGTCCGACGTGAGCGCGCGTTCGTAATTCGACGTGATCCGCTTGGCCATGTCCTCCGCGGAGAAGCCGTTGTACGACCAGACGATGCTGACGACCGGAATGTCGATGCTCGGGAAAATGTCCGTCGGCGTGCGCAGCAGCGCGAGCGGCCCCGCGATGAAGATCAGCAGCGCGAGTACGACGAACGTGTAGGGCCTGCGTAACGCCAGCCGGACGATCCACATGATGGTGCTCCTCGAAGCAGGGCTCGGATGCGCATTCGATGCGACGAGCACGCAGTCTGCCGCCGCGGCGTTGACCCGACCCTGACTCGAGGATTACGAAACCGTTATCTGTGCGGGTGGCGGCATCGGCGGTGCCGGGGCGGCGCATCGCGATGCGGGCTGGCCGAACCCTCGCCACCGACGGCGGTGCGCCGCTTCGTCCATATAATGTCCGGCGGCAAACCTTCGCTCATTCGCTTATCCCGCCGATTTCAGGAGCCTGACCGATGTCGTTGCGCACCGATGCAGATTTCTTCCTCCTTCTTGCCGACTCGTATCGCCGGCTCGTGAACCGCCCGCTCGTTCCCGACGGCATGAGCGCATCCGACGGCGCCGCGTGGCTGTACGAGACGGCGCCGTTCGGCGTGCTGGCGCACGACACGTCGGCCGATCCGGTGTTCGTGTACGGCAACAGGCGCGCGCAGGCAATTTTCGAATACGACTGGGACGAACTGACGGCGTTGCCGTCCCGTCTGTCGGCGGAGCCGATGGAGCGACACGAGCGCCAGGTGTTTCTCGACAAGGTGATGCGCGATGGCTTCGTGTCCGAATACCGCGGCGTGCGGGTCACGAAGTCCGGCAAGCGGTTCTGGATCGAGCGCGCGACCGTGTGGCAGCTCATGGACGCAGACGGAATCGTGCACGGCCAGGCCGCGATGATTCCGGAAGTACGGCCGCTCGACGCGCCCGCATGAACGCGATGATCGACTGGCATGCGCGTCGCGTTGCGGGCCAGCGTTATGTCCGGCGAACCGGGTCGGCCCGCCCACGACGGGCGCGGGCGGTCGGATAACAAAACCGTAATCGAAGCCTCACCTTCAGGAAAGCGCGCGAATCGCAGAATGAACCCAACTCTTCATCACATCGATGGGGAGCGGATGTCCGGCCTGATCTGCGGACGCGAACACGCCATCTTTGAGAGGTGAACATCATGAACAATCTGATTCGTGCAGTCCTGCTGTCCTGTGCGCTGAGCGCACCGATCGTCGCATTTGCGCAAACCACCGACCATGCGCTCACACGGGCCGACGTGCGCGCCAATCTCGTCCGTGTCGAAAAGGCCGGTTATCGGCCGATCGGCACCGATCCGTACTATCCGGAGGACATCCAGGCTGCCGAGGCGAAGGTCGCCGCGCAACAATCGCAATCGGCCGCCGCCCGGCCTGCCGACGCTGCGAAGACGGCTACGTCATCGCTCGCGTCGCTCGACACGCAGCCGTTGTACGAGCATCACTGAATGCGGTGGTCGACCGCCGTCCGCGGCCCGACGGCGGTTCGTTCAACGGCGCGCATGCCGCCGCGCGTCAGCTCTCGCCCTTCTCGAGCACGTTCTGCGTGAGCGTGATCGACGGAATCGTCGGCTTGAGCAACGCGCGGCGCGCGCGACGGCTCAGCCACTTCCAGCCGGCCACGAGCAGCAGCGCGACCAGCGGGATCGACGCAATCGTCCACGTCCCGTTCGGGTAGTCGAATGCCATCAACACCAGCACGCCGAGCAGGAACAGCAGCGTGAGCCACGACGTCACGGGCGCGCCCGGCATCCTGAACGATACGTCTTCCACGTCGCCGCGCCTGACCGCGGCGCGAAACTTCATCTGGCACACGACGATGAAGCCCCACGTGCTGATGATGCCGAGCGACGCGATGTTCAGCACGATCTCGAACACGCTCGACGGCACGAGATAGTTGAGCAGCACGCCGACCACATAGATCGCGACCGTCACCAGAATGCCCGCGTACGGGACGGATTGCCCGCTCATTCGCGCGAGGAACGCGGGGGCCGAGCCGCCCATCGACAGCGAACGCAACACGCGCCCGGTCGAATACAGGCCGGAGTTGAGGCTCGACAGCGCGGCCGTGAGCACCACCAGGTTCATCACCGAGCCGATGCCCGGCACGCCGAGCGCGCCGAAGAACGTGACGAACGGGCTCTGGCCCGCCTTGTACGCGCTCCACGGCAGCAGGCAGACCAGCAGAACGACCGACGCGACGTAGAAAATCGCGATGCGCCAGATCACGTTGTTGATCGCGCGCGGCAGCACCTTGCGCGCGTCCTTGCATTCGCCGGCGGCCGTGCCGACCAGCTCGACGCCCGCGAACGCGAACACGACGCCCTGCACCAGCACCAGCGCCGGCATCAGCCCGTGTGGAAAGAACCCGCCGTTGTCGGTGATCAGATGCATGCCGGTGCCATGGCCGGCCACCGGCATGCCGGTGCCGAGGATCGCCGCGCCGATCACGAGAAACAGCACGATCGCGGCGACCTTGATCAGCGCGAACCAGAACTCCATCTCGGCGAACCACTTCACGCCGATCAGGTTCATCGTCGCGACGATGCACAGCGCGACGAGCGCGAAGATCCACTGCGGCACGGCCGCGAACGGCGCCCAGTAATGCATGTAGAGCGCGGCGGCGGTGATGTCGACGATGCCGGTCATCGCCCAGTTCAGGAAGTACATCCAGCCTGCGACGAACGAGGCCTTCTCGCCGAGGAATTCGCGCGCGTACGACACGAAGCTGCCGCTGCTCGGGCGATGCATCACGAGCTCGCCGAGCGCGCGCAGGATCAGGAACGAAAACGCGCCGCACACCAGATAGACGATCGCGAGCGCCGGGCCGGCGGCCTGCAGCCGGGCGCCGGCGCCGAGAAACAGCCCGGTGCCGATGGCCCCGCCGATCGCGATCATCTGCACCTGTCGATTGCCGAGGGTCTTGTGATAGCCGGCTTCGTGCGATTCGAGCCAGCTGCGTTTGTCGGTTTCGCCGGTTGTCGACGGGTCGGGAATCGATGCCATGACGGTATCCTCGCGCACGGATGGGATGGGACTCGCCCCGATCGCGGGACGATCGGGACCACCGGTACCGGAGGAGCAGCGCGCGCAATCGAGCGCGCCCGTCCTGATCGCGATTCGTCGGACGTGACGAAAGGCCCGGTACGTCGCGAACGTATTCAGCCGTAATTCCCGTCACAAACGGAATGCAAATTTGGACTGGGGCTGTTCGAATCCGTGCATAGGGCCCCGGCGCCGGGTGAACCGGATAGGTAATTTGGTGCGCCGGCGCGCGCTGCGGGGGCAAGCGTTACCGACGGCACCGGTTCGTGCACCGAAATGAGGAATCCGGTTCGCCGAGAGGTTCGCCGAAATTTCCGCCTCATGCCGGTGCGGCAAGCGTTTCACGTCGGTGGCCCGGTTTTTGCTGGAGTGGTGTCGGCCGCGCAATCGTTGCGCGCTGCCCGACGACATACCAGACAAGGAAGATTCACCGTGAGCTCGACGACCCGACCGTTCCCCCGACGCACCTGGCTGGCTGCGCTGCTCGCCGCCCCCGTGATCGCGCTGTTCGCCGCCGCGCCGGCCCACGCCGATGCGCTCGACACCATCGCGAAGAACGGCACGCTGCGCGTCGCGGTGCCCGAGGACTATCCGCCGTTCGGTTCGGTCGGCACGGACATGCAGCCGCAGGGCTACGACATCGACATGGCCGGACTCCTCGCCAAGGCGCTCGGCGTCAAGCTGAAACTGGTGCCCGTCAACAGTGCGAACCGGATTCCGTACCTGACGACCAACAAGGTCGACATGGTGATCTCGTCGCTCGGCAAGACGCCGGAGCGCGAGAAGGTCATCGACTTCTCGAGCGCGTACGCACCGTATTTCCAGGGCGTGTTCGGGCCGTCCGACGTGAAGGTGAGCACGCCCGCCGACCTCGGCGGCAAGACGGTCGGCGCGACGCGCGGCGCGCTCGAGGAGATCGCGCTGTCGCAGCTCGCGCCGAACGCGACGATCAAGCGCTTCGAGGACAACAACGCGACGATCCAGGCTTTCCTGTCGGGGCAGGTCCAACTGATCGCGGCCGGCAACATCGTCGCGGCGGCGATTCTCGCGAAGAATCCGCCGCGCCGCCCCGAGGTCAAGTTCGTGATCAAGAATTCGCCGTGCTTCGTCGGCGTCAACAAGAACGAACCGCGCCTGCTCGCGAAGATCGACGATGCGATCGCGCATGCGAAGCAGGACGGCTCGCTGGGCGAAATGTCGCGCAAGTGGCTCGGCCAGCCGTTGCCGGCCGGACTGTGACGCATCGCCGTGTCGCGTGACACGTCGCCGCGGCCGGGATGCCCGGCGCGGCGCGTGTCGTTGTCCGAACCCGAATCTATCCCGTTCCCATGAGCTACCAGCTTCAATTCGGCGAGCTTGCCGAGTATGCCGGCGTATTCGCGAGCGGCGCGGCGATCACGCTCGCGCTGACCGCGGTCGCGACCGTGCTCGGCGTGGCGGTCGGCGTGCTCGGCGCGGCCGCGTACAGCGCCGACGCGCGCGCGGCCGTGAAACTTCGCCCGCTGATCGGCGCGTAC
>Ga0268257_1000608_pt1 | contig 39879 bp, 42 predicted proteins | sample AgamicAtPrz_FD_200249 | JGI IMG/M metagenome (GOLD analysis project Ga0268257, IMG submission 200249) | Agave microbial communities from Guanajuato, Mexico - At.P.rz (v2) (version 3) | ecosystem: Host-associated > Plants > Phyllosphere > Phylloplane/Leaf | place: Guanajuato, Mexico | collected... | reverse complement strand
CTTGTGCCGCGAAAGGGCCGCAAAGCGGCCCCGGCGATCATTGCATTAACGCTGAAATCCTGGGGCCGCTAGGCGGCCCTTTCGCGGCACAAGGCCGCTCCTACACAGGGGAACGTGTCGGCCTGAACCTATGCGCGTAGTGCCAGGGTAACCACCACCGTCAATTCCAGCAGTTCCAACAGCGCCCCGGCCGTATCTCCTGTGGTTCCACCCAAGCGACGGCACATCAGCCGACGCAGCCACACGAACACCACCAACGCCGCCAGCAGCGGCCACAGTACCGCCCAGCCTCCCAGCGCCAGTCCGGCCAGCGCAGAAACCAACAATACCCAGCCAGCACTGCGCCGGGGCAGGTGTTCGGCCAGGGCCGCTCCCAGCCCGCCCGCACGCACATAGGGCGTGCCGAGGAACAACCCGAGCATCGCCGCCCGCCCCACCACCGGCGCCAGCACCAGCAGGCCACCAGCGCCCCGCTCGACCAGCACCCACAGTGCGCAGAACTTCAGCAACAGCACCAGCACCAGCGTGACCACGGCAATCGGCCCGCTGCGCGGGTCCTTCATGATCTGTAAAGTGCGCTCGCGATCACCGAAGCCCCCCAGCCACGCATCGGCGCTGTCGGCCAGGCCATCCAGGTGCAGCCCGCCGCTGAGCAGCACCCACAGCGCCAGCAACAAGGCCGCGTGCAAGGGCGCCGCAATGCCTTGCAGCAGATGGCTGGCCAGCCACAGCAACAGACCGAACAGCAGCCCCACCAGCGGATAGCACAACAGCGAACGCCCCATCTCCCGGGGCGCCGGCATGCCCGGCAAACGCACCGGCAGGCTGCTGAGGAACTGCAGGGCGATCCAGAACGGCAGCATCTCAACCCACCTCGCGCATCTGGCCGTCGTTCTCCACCATCAGGCGAGCCAGCGTGCCATGCCCGACCTCAACCTGCAGCAATTGCTCACGCGGCAAGCCACGTGCCCGCGCCAGAAGAAGACGCATCACGCCACCATGGGTGACCAGCAGCACGCGTTTGCCTGCATGCACTCTGCGCAAGCCCTCGACCGCCGCCAGCACCCGTTCGGCAAAGGCCAGCACCGGCTCGCCGCCCGGCGGGGTAAAGGCATACGGGTCATTCCAGAATTGCCCCAAGGCATCGGCGTCAACCTGCATGATCTGCGCGGCGCTCTGCCCTTCCCACTCACCAAAATGCAGCTCGCGCACACCGGCGTCGCGCAGCGCCGGCAGGTTCAAGCGCGCACCCAGCTCATCGGCGAATGCCGCGCAGCGCTGCAGCGGCGAGCTGACCAGCACGTCCCAGGGGCCGGCATTGGCGACGGCCTGGCGCATCTGCGCCCAGCCGTTCTCGGTCAGGGCGTCGTCGAGGCTGCCGCGCAGGCCGCCACCCAGTTCGGTCTCGCCATGACGCAGCAGTTCGAGGATCATGCCGGGCGATCCGCCACCGCCGCCTCGGCGAAGGTCGCCATCTGCCCATGCAGCGCGCAGGCCAGGCGGATCAGCGGCACCGCCAGCGCCGCGCCGCTACCTTCGCCCAGGCGCAACCCCAGGGCCAGCAGCGGCTCGGCTTCCAGTGCCGCCAGCAGGGCCTTGTGCCCCGGCTCGGCACCCTGGTGGGCGAACAGCAGCCAAGGGCGGCACTGCGGGTTGAGGCGTACCGCCACCAAAGCGGCGACGCTGCAGATGAAGCCGTCGACCAGTACCGCCACGCCATGCTGGGCGCACGCCAGGTAGGCACCGGCCAGGGCGGCGATCTCGAAGCCGCCGACACAGGCCAGCGCCTGCAGCGGTTGGTCGGCACGGAGGCCGTGCAGTACCAGGGCGTGCTCGATCACTTCGGCCTTGTGCCGCACGCCGACGCTGTCCAGGCCGGTGCCCGGGCCGCTCAGCTCGCGCGCCGGGCAGCCCAGCAAGGTGCTGGCCAGCGCCGCCGCCGCGGTGGTGTTGCCGATGCCCATTTCACCGCCGACAAACAGCTGGGCGCCGTTGTCGAGTGCGCGCAAGGCGCTGTCGCGACCGGCCTGCAGCGCCGCAGCCAACTGCACGTCGGTCATCGCCGGCTGGCGGGCGAAGTTGGCGGTGCCGGGCCCAAGATTCAGGTGATGGACACCGGGCAGTTGCAGCGTCGGGTCGACAGTACCGAGGTCGACCACCTCAAGGTCTGCGTCCAGCTGGCGCGCCAACACGCTGATCGCCGCGCCACCACCGACGAAGTTGCGCAGCATCTGCCCGGTCACCGCCTGCGGGTAGGCGGAGATACCCTCCTCCACCACGCCATGGTCGCCGGCGAAGATCGTGATGGCGACCCGCTCCAGGCTGGGACGCTCGCGCCCTTGCAGACCGGCCAGGCGAATCGCCAGGCCTTCGAGCTGACCGAGGGAACCGGCGGGTTTGGTCAGCTGCTGCTGACGGGCGCGGGCCTGGTCCATGGCGGCGGTGTCGAGGGGTTGGCAGGCGTCACGCCACCACATCTGGGTCATAGGGCAGGTCCTTTGAGCATGAGAGGGAGGCCGGCCACGGTCAGTACCACGCGCTGGCAGCGTTCGGCCACGGCCTGGTGCAGCGTGCCCGCCAGGTCGACGTAGCGACGGGTCAGTTCGCCCATGGGCACCACGCCCAGGCCGGTTTCGTTGCTGACCAGGACAAGGGTGCCCGGCAGCTGTTCCAGGCAATTGAGCAGCGCATCGCGCTCCTGCGCCAGACGCAGGTCATCCTCGAGCATCAGCAGGTTGGTCAGCCACAGGGTCAGGCAGTCCACCAGCAGGCAGCGCCCTTCGGCGGCTTCGGCGCGCAGCACATCGGCCAGCGCCACGGGCTCCTCGACCAGCCCCCAATGGGCCGGACGGCGCTCGCGGTGCAGGCGCACGCGTTCATTCATCTCGCCATCCAACGGCTGGCTGGTGGCGATATAGGTCACCGGCAGGCCGCTGGCCACGGCCAGTTGCTCGGCCAGGCGGCTCTTGCCCGAACGGGCGCCGCCGAGGATCAGGTTGCGCATGTCAGGCGACTCCACACAGTTGGCGCAGGTGCGCGGTGTCCAGGTGCTGCTCGACCAGGTCGGCCAGGCGCTCGATATCGCGTTCGCGCAAGGCCTCGTAGTCAATGGGCTGTACCTCGGCCAGACCCGCCCAGCGCAGCAGCGCGGCGCACGACTGGCTGCCCTCGAACAGGCCATGCAGGTAGGTGGCGAGGATCTGCCCGTCGGCGCTGATGGCACCGTCGGCGCGGCCATCGGCCAGTTGCACCGCCGGACGCTCCAGCGCCGCGCCGTGGGTAACCCCGGCATGGATCTCGTAACCCGACACCGGCGCCTGCTCGAGATCGAGCGTGCCGGTCACGTTGCGCAGCTGCTTCTCGGCCTCCAGCACGGTGCTGTAGGCCAGCAGTCCGAGGCCCGCGCTGGAGCCGGCGGGCCCTTCCAGGCCCAGTGGGTCATGCACCTGCTCGCCGAGCATCTGCAGGCCGCCACAGATGCCGATGAGCTTGCCGCCGTAACGCAGGTGCCGGGCGATGGCGGTGTCCCAGCCACGCTCGCGCAGTTGTGCCAGGTCGCCGCGCACGCTCTTGGAGCCGGGGAGGATGATCAGGTCGGCGGGCGGGATCGGCTGGCCCGGGCCGATGAACTGCAGGTCCACCTGCGGATGCAGGCGCAGCGGGTCGAAGTCGGTGTGGTTGCTGATACGCGGCAGCACCGGGACGATCACCTTGAGCACGCGCTCGCCCTTCGCCCCCTGGCGGGTATCGATACCGTCCTCGGCCTCCAGGTGCAGGTCGGTGACATAGGGCAGCACGCCCAGCACCGGCTTGCCGGTGCGCTGCTCCAGCCAGTCCAGGCCCGGTTGCAGCAAGGCGATGTCGCCACGGAAACGGTTGATGACAAAGCCCTTGACCCGCGCCTGCTCGCTCGCCGACAGCAGCTCCAGGGTGCCGACCAGGTGGGCGAACACACCGCCCCGGTTGATATCGGCCACCAGGATCACCGGGCAGTCGACCGCCTCGGCGAAGCCCATGTTGGCGATGTCGCCGGCACGCAGGTTGATCTCCGCCGGGGAGCCGGCACCTTCGACCATCACCACCGGGTAGGCTGCGCTCAGGCGCTCGTGGGACACCAGCACCGCCTGCATGGCAATAGCCTTGTAGTCGTGATAGGCGACGGCGTTCATGCTGGTCACCGCGCGGCCATGGACGATCACCTGGGCGCCGGTGTCGCTGTTGGGCTTGAGCAGCACCGGGTTCATGTCGGTGTGCGGCGCCAGCCGGCAGGCCTGGGCCTGCACCGCCTGGGCGCGGCCGATCTCGCCGCCGTCGGCGGTCACGGCGCTGTTGAGCGCCATGTTCTGCGGCTTGAACGGCACCACGGCGATGCCCTGGCGCAGCAGCCAGCGGCACAGGGCGGTAACCAGCGTGCTCTTGCCGGCATCGGAGGTGGTGCCTTGCACCATGAGGGTGGTCATGCCGATTCCTTGTGGTAGTCCGCCAGGGCCCAGGCCAGGCGTTGTTCGTCGGCGGCCGTGGCGGGCAGGCCGAAACGCAGCGCGGGCGGCTGCTCGAACAGGCGCACCAGGATGCCGCGGCGGGCGAGAAAATCATGCAGGTGCGCGGCGCGCTCATCACGCACGTACTGGAACAGGTCGCAGCCGCCGCTGGGTGGCAGGCCTGCACCGTCAAGCAACGAGGCCAGGCGCTGGCTGGCCTGGGCGCAACGGGCAATCTGCGCCTGGTGCGCCGCCTCGTCGGCGAAACAAGCCTGCCCCAGCACACGGGTCGGGCCACTGACGGCCCAGGGCCCGAGCGCCTCGGCCAGGCGCCGCAGCACATCCGCCTGGGCGACGACAAAGCCCAACCGCACACCGGCCAGGCCAAAGAATTTGCCGAACGAGCGCAACACGATCAGGCCCGGTTGCCCGGCCTGCTCGACCACGCTGTGTTCGGGGGTGTTGTCCATGAAGGCTTCGTCCACCAGCAGCCAGCCACCGCGCTCGGCCAGGCGCGCATGCCAGGCCAGCAGGCGTTCGCGGGTTACCCGGCGGCCAGTAGGGTTGTTGGGATTGACCAGCACCAGGACGTGGAGGCTGTCGAGCACGTCCTCGACCTCGGTCTCGGCCAGTTCGACCAGCGTGTGCCCTGCCCGTGCCCAGGCATGCGGATGCTCGGCATAGCATGGCGACAGGACCCCGACCCGCCCAGCCGGGCGCAGGTACGGCAAGGCCTGGATCGCCGCCTGGGAGCCGGCCACCGCCAGCAACGGCTGCGCGCCGTAGTACTGCCGCGCCGCCGCCTCCAGGCCGTCCTCGGTCTCCGGCAGGCGGGCCCAGGCCTCCAGCGGAATCGACGGTATCGGGTAAGGCCATGGCGCGATACCGCTGGACAGGTCGAGCCACTGCTCCCGTGGGATGGCGTACTGTTTCACCGCCCGCAGCAGGCGGCCACCGTGTTCAAGCATTCAGATAGGCTCCCACGCAGATCAACAGCACCCACAGCCACACGCCGCGCTGCACCAGGCTCCAGCCGCGCTCGATGGCCTCGGCGTCAGCCATCGGTCCTTCGCCCAGGCGCGGCCGTTCGTGCAATTCGCCGTGATACACCGCCGGACCGCCCAGCTCCACGCCCAGCGCGCCGGCTCCCGCCGCCATCACCGGGCCAGCGTTGGGGCTGTCCCACAGCGGCGCCTGGCTGCGCCAGCAGGCTAGGGCCAGGCGGGTCTTGCCCAGCAGCGCGTAGGTCAACGCCACCAGCCTGGCGGGAATATAGTTCAGCCCATCGTCGATGCGCGCCGCGCACCAGCCGAAGCGCTCGAAGCGCTCGTTGCGATAGCCCCACATGGCATCCAGGGTATTGCTCAGGCGGTACAGCACAACCCCCGGCGCACCGGCCACGACGAACCAGAACAGCGCGGCGAACACCGCGTCACTGCCGTTTTCCAGCACCGACTCGGTGGCCGCCCGGGCCACGGCGGGCTCGTCCAGCTCGCGGGTCTCGCGGCTGACCAGGTAACCCACACGCCGCCGCGCCTCGGCCAGGTCACCCTGGCGCAGCGCCTGGGCCACCGGCAGCACATGCTCGCCCAGGCTGCGCAGGCCCAGGGCGCAGTACAGCGCCAGCACGTCCACCAGCCAGCCGATGTACGGCAGCCAGGAGAGGATCAGCGCCAGCAGGGTCAGCGGCACCACCGCCAGGAACCACGCGGTGACGCCATGGCTGCGCCAGCCGCGCCCGGCGGCGTTGAAACGTTGCTCCAGGCGCGAGGCGAAGTTGCCGAAGCCCACCAGTGGATGACGCCGGCGCGGCTCGCCCAGCAGCGCATCCAGGGCCACGCCCGCCACGGTCAGCAAGGCCACGCTCATGGGCGCTCTCCCCAATGGTTCTCGTACAGCATTTCGCTCAACGGCCGTTGCTCGGCCCAATCTTCCAGGACCAGCATCGGCGCCGGATAGAACTCGGTCACCGGCCCCAGGCACAGCACCGCCATGGGCTTTGCGCCCACGGGCATGCCCAGCAGCTCGGCCAGGGCCTGGGGATCGAACAGCGAAACCCAGCCCATGCCCAGCCCTTCGGCGCGTGCCGCCAGCCACAGGTTCTGGATGGCACAGGCCAACGAGGCCAAGTCCATTTCGGGCAGGGTGCGACGGCCGAAGACGTGCGCCTCGCGCTTGTCCATCAACGCGGCCACCAGCACTTCGGCGCAGTCGTTGATGCCTTCGACCTTGAGCTTCATGAATTCGTCTGAGCGCTCGCCCAGGGCCTCGGCGGTACGCACCCGCTCCTGCTCCACCAGCGCCTGGATCCGCTCGCGCAATGCACGCTGGCTGATACGGATGAACCGCCACGGCTGCATCAGGCCCACGCTGGGCGCCTGGTGGGCGGCGGCGAGCAGGCGCCCGAGCAACTCGGGGGCTACTTCACCCCCGGCGAAATGGCGCATGTCGCGGCGTTCGCCGATGGCCCGGTAGATGGCCTGGCGCTCGGCTTCGCTGTAGGCGTGTCGGCTCATGGTCGCAGCAGCGCCGCCGCCGCGTCGGGGTTGGAGGGGAAATAGAAGTGCACGTAGGAGGCGGTCAGGCGCCCCAGGCGATAGACCGCCTCGTTGCCCCGACCACCGTTGGGGCTCTGGCCACGGGCGATCGGCACCAGCTCGGTGCTGGTCAGCGAATGATGGTAAGTGTGACCCCGCAGGGTGCCTTCGGGCAGTTCGACCGCCTGCAGGGCCAGGGCCGCCAGGCGCTTCTGCATGGTCGCCTCGCCCGGCAGCAGACCCAGCAGCACGGCGCGCTCGCCCGCCACGTCGGTCAGTGCGTCGAGCAGGTAGAGCATGCCACCGCACTCGGCCAGCAATGGCTTGTCGGCAGCATGGTGGGCACGGATCGCTTCCAGCATCGGCGTGTTGGCAGCCAGTGCCTGGTGATGCAACTCGGGGTAGCCGCCGGGCAGGTAGAGGCTGTCCACCACAGGCAGCTCGCGATCATGCAGCGGCGAGAAGAACTCGAGCTGCGCACCGAGGCCGCGCAGCAGGTCGAGGTTGGCGCCGTAGGTGAAGGCGAAAGCTTCATCGCGGGCCACGCCAACGCGCACTCCGGCCAGCGACGCGGTCACGCTCACCGGCTCAGGCGCGGAAAAACGGACCGGTGGCGGCAACGCAGCGTCGCAGCTGGCGCCCAGCGCTTCGGCAGCGGCATCCAGGCGTGCATCCAGGTCATTCAACTCGCTGGCCTGGACCAGACCAAGGTGACGGCTGGGCAGCTCGATGCCGCGCTCGCGGGACAACCCGCCGTACCAGCGCAGGCCCTCGGTCAGGCTGCCTTCGAGCAGTTGCGCATGGCGCAGGCTGCCGACCCGGTTGGCCAACACCCCGGCGAACGGCAGGTCGGGCTGGTAGCGCGCCAGGCCCAGGGCCAGGGCGCCGAAGGTCTGGGCCATGGCCGTGCCATCGATCACCGCCAGCACCGGCACGCCGAAGTGGCGCGCCAGGTCGGCGCTCGACGGCGTGCCGTCGAACAGGCCCATCACGCCCTCGATCAGGATCAGGTCGGCCTCGCCCGCCGCCTCCCACAACAGGCGGCGGCTCTCGTCGGCGCCGATCATCCACAGGTCGAGCTGGTAGACCGGCGCACCGCTGGCACGCTCCAGGATCATCGGGTCGAGAAAGTCAGGCCCGCACTTGAACACCCGCACCTTGCGCCCGAGGTTGCGGTGCAAACGGGCCAGGGCGGCGGTGACCGTGGTCTTGCCCTGGCCCGAGGCCGGGGCCGCGATCAGCACGGCGGGACACTGGCGCGACTCACTCACAGTTCGACGCCCTTCTGCGCGCGGATACCGGCCTGGAAGGCGTGCTTGAGCATGCCCATCTCGGTGACGGTATCGGCCAGTTCGATCATTTCAGGCTTGGCGGCACGGCCAGTGACAATCACGTGCTGCATCGACGGACGGGCCTGGATATCGCAAAGCACCTGGTCCAGGTCCAGGTAACCGTGCTTGAGGGCGATGTTCAGCTCATCGAGCACGACGAACTGGATCGACGGGTCCTGCAGCAACTGCCGCGAAACCGCCCAGGCGGCCTCGGCGGCGGCGATGTCACGCTGGCGGTCCTGGGTTTCCCAGGTGAAGCCCTCGCCCATCACGTGATAGCGCACCTGCTCGGGAAATCGACGGAAAAACAGCTCCTCGCCAGTGCTGTTACGGCCCTTGATGAACTGCACCACGCCGCACTGCATGCCATGACCGAGGGCGCGGGCGAGCATGCCGAAGGCCGAGCTGCTCTTGCCCTTGCCATTGCCGGTCAGCACCAGCAGCAGGCCGCATTCGTTGGGGGAATTGGCGATGCGCTCGTCGATGATCGCCTTCTTGCGCTGCATGCGCGCCAGGTGACGTTCGTCGCGTTCGATGGATTCGCTCATCAGGGGTCTCCGCAGGCTGTCGCGGCGGCGGCGACAGATAAAGGGCAGGCAGACGAGGAGCGCGCAGGAGGCGTGGCAACGGCCACATCGCACCGCGCATCACCCTCCGTGATGCCGTTTGGCAGTGACAGGCCGGTCTCCGGGCTCATGAGCGGGCGCAGGCCCTGGCCACGCGCCTTCCCGGACATGGAAGTCCAGTGGCCTTGCGTAGCCGTCGACTCATCTACCGTTGCGGGGGCAGCGCCGGACTCGCGCCTGCTGGCGCCCACCGGCTTCCCAGTTTCACCCTGCCGAACCGCGGCTCGCAGGGCACCTGAAACACGCCGCGAAGGTTAGAGGGTTGAATCGGGAGCGTCAATCGAACGAGGGCCGATCTGGCGTGGATCAATGGCCGATCCGCCAGCTTGTGCCACACTCAAAGCAGTGATATCACATAGCCACCATTTTTGGCTGACCTCGATCACAATGACAAGGAGAGCGCAGCATGCAAGGCCTGATCATCAACAACCCGCGCCTGGAGTTCCTGCGCCCCGCCCTCGAACGCTGGGTCGACTGCATCGACCGCTTCAACCAGCTGCAGGGCGACAACGAGGCACCCTACTGGCACGGCACGGCCACCAACGTCGGCCTGCTCGCCGCTGCCGCCTGGCAGGGTGAGCTGGTGGCGCTGGAACGGCACATGAGCAAGAAGCAGCGTGACGAGGGCGAGCGCGATGGGCGCTGCGACCTGTCGATCAGCAGCGCCGAGGAGTCGCTGCACCTGCATGCCGGCCAACGCTGGCCGCGCATCGCGCGCCTCGACCTGACGGCGGCCCTGCAGGAAACCGCAACCCTGGCCAAGCCGATCGCCTATGGCAGCCAGCTCAAGGCCGGGGCGCTCTTCGTCACCCCGTGGAAGGCCGGCCAGCATGCCAGCCCCGAGGAACTGCAGGACCTGGTGGACGACCTGCAGAAACACACGGCCTGTGCGATTGCCTGGTACTTCCCGTATGCCTACCGCAAGCTGCACAACGAACTGGGGCAGTACTACCCCGGGGTGGCGCTGCTGCTCAAACAGGCCTGATGCCAGCCAGGCAATACTGGACCAAGCTCATACCCTGCCCGCGCCGGTAGGTATCAGGGATTCTGCGCCAGATGCCCCGGCGGCAACACCCGCTTGGCCTGCAGGTAGGCCTTGGCCCAGTAGCTGTTGGACAGGTAGTCCAGGCGCACGGTGCCGCCCGTCGACGGCGCATGCACGAAGCGCCCTTCGCCGACGTAGATGCCGGCATGGCTGACCTGCGACCCGCCGCTGGTGGCGAAGAACACCAGGTCACCCGACTGCAGCGCATTGATATCCACGTTCGGCGCACGCATGACGATCATCTCGCGGGTCGAACGCGGCAGGCTGATGCCCGCCGCGTCACGGTAGACGTAGCCGATCAGGCCGCTGCAATCGAACCCGGAATCCGGCGTGTTGCCACCCCAGCGGTACGGCGTGCCCACCAGGCCAATGGCGCGGAACAGCACATCGTCAGCTGCAGGCGAGGAAGGCGCTTGATTGAACACCATTGGCGACTTGGGTGCCGGTGCCGGTGCGGGCGCACGGCTGGAGCAGGCCGCAAGCAGGGCCACCAGGGAAAGGAATGCGAAGCGCGCCAACATCGCCATGATGCGAACGTCCTGTCGAAAACCCGACGGCCGCGGCCGAAGGTAAAAAGAGTTGAGAATTTAGATTAGACGCTTTCTGTAAATGCGCACGGCGGCGAGCTTTTCAGCTACGCCGCCGTGCGAGGTTACAGCATTTTGATATCAAATCAATTGCGCGAGATCGTGGTCGGCGCCATGGCGAGCGCGCGTTTGGCCTCGATGAAGGTCTTGCTCCAATAGCGATCGCCCAGGCTGTCGATGCGCACGCCACCGCTGCGGCGGCTGCTGGAGTGGATGAACTGGTTGTCACCCAGGTAGATGCCGGCATGGCTCACGCGGCCACGGCCATTGGTGCTGAAGAACAGCAGGTCGCCGGGCTTGAGCTTGTTGCGGGCGACCTTGGGCGCGTCGACGTTGATCATCTCGCGGGTCGAGCGCGGCAGGTTCATGCCCGCTTCTTCGCGGAACAGGTAGCCGATGAAACCGCTGCAATCGAAGCCCGACTTCTCGGAGGTGCCACCGAAGCGGTAGCGGGTACCGATCAGGGCCATGCCGCGCTCAAGAATGCTGTCGGCCAGCACAGGCAGCTGGTACGGCTTGCTGTTGCTGGAGAAGGCCTCGAGGTCGTCTTCGCTGGCCAGCTCTTCCTCGGTGAATACGGAAGAGGCGGAAGCCTTGGCCTTGACCGATTGCTCGGTGGCCACGCGGTGGTCCTGCGAGGGCGCGACCGGGCCGGTGGAGGCGCAGCCGTAAAGTAGGGTGACAAGTGCAAGTGGCACGAGGGGTGCGAAGCGCTTCAGCATGGGCACGACCGTGTCTGTAGTCCTTTAGAAGGGGGAAACTATGCCTTCTATCGGACCCATTTGCAAATTTTATCGAAAAAGATGTGACTTTTCCGTTTTGACGCTCTGGCACCGTGTTCCCACGGTTACCAGCCGAGCGTTTCCTTGAGGAACGGGATGGTCAGCTTGCGCTGGGCCTGCAGGGAAGCCTGGTCGAGGCGCTCGAGCAGGTCGAACAGCGCGCTCATGCTGCGCGTGCCGCGGGTGAGGATGAAGTGGCCGACCTCGTCGGTCAGGTGCAGGCCACGGCGCGAGGCGCGCAGTTGCAAGGCGCGCAGCTTGTCCTCGTCGGACATCCCGCGCATCTGGAAGATCAGTGCCAGGGTCAGCCGCGATTTCAGGTCGGCCAACTTTATCGGCAGTTCCCGTGGCGAGCTGGACGCCGCCAGCAGCAAGCGCCGGCCGCTGTCGCGCAGGCGGTTGAACAGGTGGAACATCGCCTCTTCCCAGTCCGCCTTGCCGGCAATCACATGCAGGTCGTCGATGCACACCAGCTCGTACTGTTCGAGGTGGTCAAGCAGTTCGACGCCGCGATCGAGCAGTTGCGCCAGGGGCAGGTAGACGGCGGGTTGACCCAACTGCTGGAAACGCTGGGTGGCGGCCTGCAACAGGTGGGTGCGGCCCACGCCCTGCTTGCCCCACAGGTAGATGAGGCTTTCGGTCCAGCCGGCGTCGGCTTCGCACAGCCGCTCGACATAGCCCAGTGCCGCAGCATTGGCGCCGGGGTAGTAGTTGATGAAGGTGGCGTCGTCGCGCAGACGCACACCCAGGGGCAACTGGATCGGTTTCATGCTCGCGGGCGGTCGCGGGGACCACAGGGGGCCTTTGATGAACAGTGTGCAAAGTCTATACCCGCAGCGCGGACGGCACAATCAGCGAGGGGAATAGCGCAAGTAAAATCAATCAGTTGCACAACTTTACAAGCATCGCGGGGCAAGCCCGCTGCCACGAAAGCCAGGCAGACATGGGAGCGATCGGTCATAGCTCCGGGTCGATCTCCCCTGCATACATGTCCGATTCCTTGTACAGGTCATGCACATGCCGCAGCAGCACCATGATCACCGCCGCCACCGGCAACGCCAGCAACACCCCGGTAAAGCCGAACAGCTCGCCGCCGGCCAGGATCGCGAAGATCACCGCCACCGGGTGCAGGCCGATGCGGTCGCCCACCAGCAGCGGTGTCAGCACCATGCCTTCGAGCGCCTGCCCGACCATGAACACCGCGACGATGCCCAGCATCGGGTAAAGCTCACCGCCGAACTGGAACAACCCGGCGACCAGCGCCGCGCCGATGCCGATGATGAAGCCCATGTACGGCACGATCGCCGCCAGCCCCGCGAGCATGCCGATCAACAGGCCCAGCTCCAGGCCCACCAGCATCAAGCCGGTGGAATAGATGACGCCCAGCGCCAGCATGACCAGCAGTTGCCCGCGCACGAAGGCCCCCAGCACCTCGTGGCACTCGCCGGCCAGCCCCACCACCTGCGGTTCGCGCTGGCGCGGCAGCAGGCTGCGCAGCTTGGCCATCATCAGGTCCCAGTCGCGCAACAGGTAGAAGCCCACTACCGGGATCAGCACCAGGTTGGCCAGCCAGCCGATCAGCGCCAAGCTCGAAGCGGTGGCCTGGGACAGCAGCACGCCGACGATGTCGGTGGTCTGGCCCATGTGCTCACCGATGGCGGCCTTGATCTTGTCGAATTTCCAGAAACCATCGGCCAGGCCCAGGCGGCTCTGCACCCAGGGCAGTGCCACATGCTGCAGCCAGTCGAGCATCTGCGGCGCCAGCTCGTACAGGCGCAGCAGCTGCTTGGCCAGCATCGGCACCAGCACCAGCAGCAGGGCCAGGAAGATCAGGGTGAACAGGCTGAACACCACCACCACGCCCCAGGTGCGTGACAGGCCGAGCCGCTCCAGGCGATCCACCAGCGGGTCTGCCAGGTAGGCCAACAGGATGCCCACCAGGAACGGCGAGAGGATGTTGTGCAGGAAGTACAGCAGCACGGCGATCACAAAAGCCGCGCCCAGCCAGATCCAGCGACGCATATCAATCATTCAAGTATTCCTTACCAGCGAAAACGCAAGCCGTCGAACGGTTTGGCGGCGGTGGCCGGCGGCGTCGCGCCGGCCGGATCCTGCGCGCTCGGCGCAGGCGTGGCGGGCACGGGCTCGGCGGGCACTTCCTGGAGCTTGGCCAGGCTCAACTGCGCGCGCAACTGCTCGCGATTGCCGCTGACGCGGTAGGTCAGGGTGCCGCCCTCGGCCATCTGCAGGCGCGCGCCATAAGGCTCGAGCACCCGGCTCAGCTCGGCGTAGCGCTGCAGGTTCATGCCTTGGACCTGCACCTGCAGGTCGCTGCTGGCGCCGGGACGGGTGACGTAACGCGGCGCCAGGCGGTTGCTCACCGCCAGCAGCACGGCATCGGCCAGGGCCGCCTGGTCGGCGCCCTCGGCGTTGCCCTGCTCACGCTGATCGCCCAGCCACAGCTGCCATTTACCCTGCCACTTGCCGTCGGCCTCGTGGGCGTGCACCGCCAGCAGCGCATCGGCGCCATAGCGCTCGGAGGCCTCGCGCAGCGGCGCCGGGTCGTTGCCTTCGAGCAGCTTGGCATTGGCCACCAGTTGCTCCTGCAGGTCGGCCAACGGCAGGCGCAGGGGCAGGCCGCGGTGCTGGGCGGCCCGGCGCAGGGGTTCGGCGACGGCCTGGCCATCGCCGACCAGGCTGCTGCCCTCGACGCTGTCGTTCAGCCACCAGCCGAGGATCGACGGTCGATTGCTGCCCCACAGCGCCAGGCCGGCCTGGCGCAGGGCGCGCTCGGTGCTGCCGGGGTCGAATTCGACCAGCACCGACTCCGGCGGCCCGGCCTCGGTGCCGACCTGATTGATGATCTGCTGCGGGTCCTTGCGTAGCGCGGCCAATGCCGGGTTCTGCGCCGCCTTGGGATCGCCGGTCAGGCGCAGCACCAAGGTATCCAGGGCCTTGCCGGTGGCCTGGGCGCGGGCTTCGCCGCCCTGCCCTTCGACCGGTTCGCGCACCTGATACAAGCCAGAGACGGTTTCGGCCTGGGCGACGGTGCCGGCCACAGCCAGGCAGGCACACGCGAGGAAATTGAGAAGACGCATTGAGGATTCCTGTCCAGATGACCTTGGGGCGACACGCCCTTGCCTGTCGGCTGTGACCGCGCAACCATGGAAAATGCTCCGCGTTGCCAGCCCGTTGCGTGGGTCGCCATGCCTATACCTTATACAGGCACCGGCGCGCCAACCAGTCGCACGGGGTGAAACACGGTTTTTTGCCCAGATTTCCCGCCTGCCCGTCGGCCTGAGGATGGCCGCCTTGGGGCAACCCTGATAAAATCGCGCGCCTTCGCAGACCAGTGACGTACAGGCAGCCGCCGTTTCTGAAACCGGCCTTGGCCGTCCCGGTCGTTTTTCTGAATCCCTCCCTCCTAAAGGCCTGGATCAATGAGCAAGCAACCCTCCCTGAGCTACAAAGACGCCGGTGTAGACATCGACGCCGGCGAAGCACTGGTCGAACGCATCAAGGGCGTCGCCAAGCGCACCGCACGCCCTGAAGTCATGGGTGGCCTGGGCGGCTTCGGCGCCCTCTGCGAGATCCCGGCCGGCTACAAGCAGCCGGTGCTGGTCTCCGGCACCGACGGCGTCGGCACCAAGCTGCGCCTGGCGCTGAACCTGAACAAGCACGACAGCATCGGCCAGGACCTGGTCGCCATGTGCGTCAACGACCTGGTGGTGTGCGGCGCCGAGCCGCTGTTCTTCCTCGACTACTACGCCACCGGCAAGCTCAACGTCGACGTGGCCGCCACCGTGGTCACCGGCATCGGCGCCGGTTGCGAACTGGCCGGCTGCTCGCTGGTCGGTGGTGAAACCGCCGAGATGCCAGGCATGTACGAAGGCGAAGACTACGACCTGGCCGGCTTCTGCGTCGGCGTGGTGGAAAAGGCCGAGATCATCGATGGCTCGAAAGTGGTCACCGGCGACGCCCTGATCGCCCTGCCGTCCTCCGGCCCGCACTCCAACGGCTACTCGCTGATCCGCAAGATCCTCGAGGTTTCCGGCACCGACATCGACAACACCCAGCTCGACGGCAAGCCGCTGGCCGACCTGCTGATGGCGCCGACCCGCATCTACGTCAAGCCGCTGCTGCAGCTGATCAAGCAGACCGGCGCGGTCAAGGCCATGGCCCACATCACCGGCGGCGGCCTGCTGGACAACATCCCGCGCGTACTGCCAAAAGGCGCCCAGGCCGTGGTCGACGTGGCCAGCTGGCAGCGTCCGGCGGTGTTCGACTTCCTGCAGGAAAAAGGCAACGTCGACGAGCATGAAATGCACCGCGTGCTGAACTGCGGCGTGGGCATGGTCATCTGCGTGGCCCAGGATCAGGTCGACAACGCCCTGAACGTGCTGCGCGCCGAAGGCGAGCAACCGTGGGTGATCGGCCGTATCGACGTGGCCGCCGAAGGCGCCGCCCAGGTCGAGCTGCAGAACCTCAAGGCGCACTGATGCCCTGCAATGTAGTCGTGTTGCTGTCGGGCTCCGGCAGCAACCTGCAGGCACTGATCGACAGCAACAGCGCCAGCGACAGCCCGGCACGCATCCGCGCGGTCATCTCGAACCGTGCCGATGCCTACGGCCTCGAGCGCGCCAAGGCCGCCGGCATCGAGACCGCCGTGTTGTCGCATACCGGGTTCGACGGGCGCGAAGCTTTCGACGCGGCGCTGATGGCACTGATCGACGGCTTCCAGCCCGACCTGGTGGTGCTGGCCGGTTTCATGCGCATCCTCAGTGGCGATTTCGTGCGCCACTACCAGGGCCGCCTGCTGAACATCCATCCGTCACTGTTGCCCAAGTACAAAGGCCTGCACACGCACCAGCGCGCGCTGGAAGCGGGCGACGCCGAGCATGGCTGCAGCGTGCACTTCGTCACCGAGGAACTCGATGGCGGGCCTCTGGTCGTACAGGCTGTGGTGCCCGTGGCAACGGATGACACCGCGCAGACGCTCGCCCAGCGCGTGCACCTGCAGGAACACCAGATCTACCCGCTGGCGGTGCGCTGGTTCGCCGAAGGACGCTTGCGTCTGGGCGAACAGGGTGCATTACTGGATGGCCAGCCGCTGGCGGCCAGCGGTCACTTGATTCGATCCTAGGAGAATTTATGCGTCGCGCCCTGCTCTTGGCTCTCGCCGTGCTCGCCCTGCCCCTCCAGGCAGCTGACCTGAAGCCTTTCGCGGCCAGCTACACCGCCGACTGGAAACAGCTGCCGATGAGCGGCACCGCCGCGCGCAGCCTGGAAAAGAACGCCAACGGTACCTGGAGCCTGAACTTCAAGGCTTCGATGATGATCGCCAGCCTGACCGAGCAAAGCACCCTCAAGTTCGAGAACGACACCCTGCTGCCGCAGCAGTATCACTTCGAACGCGGCGGCCTGGGCAAGGCGAAGAAGGTCGACCTTAACTTCGACTGGGCCGGCAAGAAGATCACCGGCAGCGACCGTGGCGACGCCATCAACCTGCCGCTCAACCGCGGCGTGCTGGACAAGTCGTCCTACCAGCTGGCCCTGCAGCATGACGTGGCCGCCGGCAAGAAGAGCATGACCTACCAGGTGGTCGACGGTGACGAGATCGACACCTACGACTTCCGCGTGCTGGGCACCGAAAAAGTGACCACCAAGACCGGCCAGGTCGACGCGATCAAGGTCGAGCGCGTGCGCGACCCGAGCCAGAGCAAGCGCATCACCGAGCTGTGGTTCGCCAAGGATTGGGACTACCTGCTGGTACAGCTGCGCCAGGTCGAGACCGATGGCAAGGAGTACGTGATCGTGCTGCAGGATGGCACGGTCGATGGCAAGGCGGTCAAGGGTAACTGATACCGCTGCTTGCAACGCCCGAAGCCCCGCCTTGTGCGGGGCTTCTTTTTTGCTGCATACCACCCTCCCCCTGTAGGAGCGGCCTCGTGCCGCGAAAGGGCTGCGCAGCAGCCCCAGGTTCTTGGCATCATGCAAAATTGCCGGGGCTGCTGCGCAGCCCTTTCCGGCCGGTCCGACGCCTCGGCAAGGCCGCTCCTACATGAAACTTGTTTCATCGCTGTTTTATTTACTTAGCCTGCTAACAAATTCTATAAAGGAGGCCTGCGACACAGTGCCGCAGCCAACCGAAGAAGTGGAGTTTAACGATGACAGTCCAAGTAACCGAACGCGACGAATCGAGAATGTCCCACGAAAGCCAAGCCTCTGGCTTGCGGATCTGGGAAGTGCGCCAGCAAGGCCAACTGGTCGGCATGTTCCACGAAGAACACCTGGCCCAGAAATACCGCATGGAGCTGGAGTACCTCGAAAATCAGCGCGCGTCGCAATGACCCAGCCTTCAATAAAAAACCCCGCCAAGGCGGGGTTTTTCGTGCTTACCACATCAGATCGTCTGGGATCTTGTAGGCCGCGTACGGATCGTCCTCGTCCGCCTCCTCGACATGGGTGTTGAGCAGCAGAATGCGATTGGGGTCGCGCTCCTGGATCTTCACCGCCGCCTCGCGCGGGATCACTTCGTAGCCGCCACCATGGGCGACGATGGCCAGCGCGCCATTGCTCAGCTTGCTGCGCATCAGGGCGTTGACGGCGATGCGCTTGACCTTCTTGTCATCGACGAAGTTGTAGTAGTCCTCGGTGGTCAGCTTGGGCAGGCGGGTCGCCTCGATCAGTTGCTTGATCTGCGCGGCACGGGCCTTCTGCTCGGCCTTCTCCTGGACCTGGCGGTTGAGTTCCTGGTCCTTCCTGGCCTTCTCGGCCATGGCTTCCTTGGCCAGGCGCTGCTGGCTGTCGTCCACCTCCACCTGGCCCTTGTGCTCCAGGCGTTTCTGTTTCTTCTGGGCTTTGTTGGTCTGCGAAACCTGTTTCTGGTTGACCAGGCCGGCTTTGAGCAATTGGTCGCGAAGGGAAAGGCTCATGGGTGTTCACTCACTTATGCATCGGCTCAGCCGCAGCTGGGCAGGTTCTTTTCCTGACGCTTGGCCTCGCCCCAGAGGGCGTCCAGCTCGTCGAGGGTACGATCTTGGATGTTCAGGCCCTGCTCGCGCAATGCCTGTTCGATGAATCGGAAGCGCCGCTCGAACTTGCGATTGGCGCGGCGCAAGGCGTTTTCCGGGTCGTGCTTGAGGTGCCGGGCCAGGTTGACGGTGGCGAACAGCAGGTCGCCCAGCTCGTCCTCCAGCGCGTCGCTGTCGCCATCGGCCATGGCCTGCAGCACTTCGTCGAGCTCTTCGCGGACCTTGTCCAGCACCGGCAACGCCTCGGGCCAGTCGAAGCCGACCGTGGCGGCGCGCTTCTGCAGTTTGGCGGCGCGGGACAGCGCGGGCAAGGCTGCGGGCACGTCATCGAGCAGCGACAACTGCTCGGGCTCGCTCTTTTCGGCACGCTCCTCGGCCTTGATCTCTTCCCAGCGCGACTTGACCTGGGCCTCGCTCAACGCCGGGGTGTCCAACGGCGCATACAGCTCGCCAGTAGGGAACACATGGGGATGGCGGCGGATCAGCTTGCGAGTGATCGAATCGACCACCCCATCGAACTCGAAGCGCCCTTCCTCGCGGGCCAGCTGGCTGTAGTAGACCACCTGGAACAGCAGATCGCCCAGCTCGCCCTGCAGGTGCTCGAAGTCGCCGCGCTCGATGGTGTCGGCGACTTCGTAGGCTTCCTCGATTGTGTGCGGGACGATGCTGGCGTAGTCCTGCTTGAGGTCCCAGGGGCAGCCATATTGCGGGTCGCGCAGGCGGGCCATGAGGTGCAGCAGGTCTTCAAGGGTGTAGGTCATATCAAGTCTGTTCCTAGGCGAGGGCTTCGCCCTCGATCGCCGGCAAGCCGGCTCCCACAGGGTACAGTGACATCCTGTGGGAGCCGGCTTGCCGGCGATGGGCCGCACAGCGGCCCCGTTTCTCAAGGGGTGCGATTACGCCGCGTCTCGATGATGTTGGGCAACTGCGAGATCCGCCCCAGCAAGCGCCCGAGGGCGTCGAGGCCCGGGATCTCGATGGTCAGCGACATCAGCGCGGTGTTGTCTTCCTTGTTCGAGCGGGTGTTGACCGCCAGCACGTTGATCTTCTCGTTGAGCAGCACCTGCGACACGTCGCGCAGCAGCCCCGGGCGGTCGTAGGCACGGATGACGATGTCGACCGGGTAGGTCTGCACCGGGATCGGTCCCCAGCTGACCTGGATCATGCGCTCCGGCTCCTTGCCCGCCAGCTGCAGCACCGAGGCGCAATCCTGGCGGTGAATGCTCACGCCACGGCCCTGGGTGATGTAGCCGACGATGGCATCGCCCGGCAGCGGCTGGCAGCACCCGGCCATCTGCGTGAGCAGGTTGCCGACGCCCTGGATCTGGATGTCGCTGCGCTTGCCCGCGCGGATACCCCGGGCCTGGCGCGGGATCAGCTCGACCGGCTCCAGGCGCTCGGGTTCGAGCAGCTGCTGCGCGGCGTTGACCATATGCGCCAGGCGCAGGTCGCCAGCGCCAAGGGCGGCGAACATGTCTTCGGCAGTCTTGACGTTGGCCTTTTCCGCCAGGCGTTCGAAGTCCACCTGGGGCAGGCCCAATCGGCTCAGTTCGCGCTCGATCAGGGTCTTGCCGGCGGCCACGTTCTGGTCACGGGCCTGCAGCTTGAACCAGTGGACGATCTTGGCCCGGGCCCGCGAGGTGGTCACGTAGCCCAGGTTGGAGTTCAGCCAGTCGCGGCTCGGGTTGCCGTGCTTGCTGGTGATGATCTCCACCTGCTCGCCGGTCTGCAGGCTGTAGTTCAGCGGCACGATACGGCCGTTGATCTTGGCGCCCCGGCAGTTGTGACCGATCTCGGTGTGCACCCGGTAGGCGAAGTCCAGCGGCGTGGCGCCCTTGGGCAGGTCAATGGCGTGGCCATCGGGCGTGAACACATAGACCCGGTCCGGCTCGATATCGACACGCAGCTGTTCGGCCAGGCCGCCGATGTCGCCCAGTTCCTCGTGCCACTCCAGCACCTGGCGCAACCAGGAGATCTTCTCTTCATAGTGGTTGGAGCTGGGCTTGACGTCGGTGCCCTTGTAGCGCCAGTGCGCGCACACGCCCAGTTCGGCTTCCTCGTGCATGGCGTGGGTGCGGATCTGCACCTCCAGTACCTTGCCCTCGGGGCCGATCACTGCAGTGTGCAGGGAGCGATAGCCGTTTTCCTTGGGGTTGGCGATATAGTCGTCGAACTCCTTCGGAATGTGCCGCCACAAGGTGTGCACGATGCCCAGCGCGGTGTAGCAGTCGCGCACTTCCGGCACCAGCACGCGCACCGCGCGCACGTCGTAGATCTGGCTGAATTCCAGGCCCTTGCGCTGCATCTTGCGCCAGATCGAGTAGATGTGTTTCGCTCGGCCGCTGATGTCGGCGTTGACACCGGTGGCCAGCAGCTCGTTCTGCAACTGGTTCATCACGTCGCTGATGAAGCGCTCGCGGTCCAGCCGGCGCTCGTGCAGCAGCTTGGCGATCTGCTTGTACTGATCGGGCTCGAGGTAGCGGAACGACAGGTCCTCGAGTTCCCACTTGATATGGCCGATGCCCAGCCGGTGCGCCAGCGGCGCATAGATGTCGAACACCTCGCGGGCCACGCGCAGGCGCTTCTCGTCATCGGCGGCCTTGACCGCACGGATGGCGCAGGTGCGTTCGGCGAGCTTGATCAGCGCCACGCGCACGTCGTCAACCATGGCCACCAGCATCTTGCGCAGGTTCTCGACCTGCGCCTGGGAACCGAGCACCAGCGACTGGCGCGGGCTGAGGCTGGCACTGATGGCCGCCATGCGCAGCACGCCGTCGATCAGCTTGGACACCACCGGGCCGAAACGCTGGCCGACCTCGGCCAGGGTCACCTTGCCTTCGCGCACCGAACGGTAGATGACCGCCGCCACCAGCGAATCCTGGTCGAGCTTGAGGTCGGCGAGGATCTCGGCGATCTCCAGTCCCGCCTGGAAACTGGAGGTGCCGTCGGCCCAGGAATGCTTGGCCGGATTGCCTTTCTTCTCGACTTCATGGGCGAACTCGCAGGCCTCTTTCAGCCCAAGGCGATCGAGCTGCGAATCGACGCTCACCACATGATCGAGCCATGCTTCGAGATTGATACTGCCGTCGTGGTTGACCGGCTGGTGCACTCTCACCTGTACCATCTTTGTTCTACCTTTCCATACAGCGCACCACGCGGGTGCACTGGCTATCACCTGTGCGTCCCTCACTCCCTGAAGGGCGCACCAAGAGGGCCAGCCCGGCTAGCCCGCTTCGAATAACGCCATGGCCTCGACATGCGCCGTCTGAGGAAACATGTCGAGAATCCCGGCCCTTTTTAACCGGTACCCCTGCCCGACCAGCACCTGCGCGTCTCGCGCCAGCGTGGCCGGGTTGCACGATACGTAGACCAGCCGCTTCGCACCCAGCCGGGCGATGCCTTGCACCACCTCGAAAGCCCCGTCGCGCGGTGGATCCAAGAGTACCGCAGAAAAGCCCTCGGCGACCCATCCGGCGCCCGCCAAAGGCTGCGATAAATCGGCCTGAAAAAACCGAGCGTTATGCACATTGTTGCCGTCGGCGTTGGCCGCGGCGCGCTCGACCATGGCCTGCACGCCCTCCACCGCCACCACCTCGCGCGCCTGGCGAGCCAGGGGCAAGGCGAAGTTGCCCAGGCCGCAGAACAGGTCCAGGACCCGCTCGTGCGCCTCGGGCGCCAGCCAGGCCAGGGCCTGCTGGATCATCAAGGTGTTGACCTGGGCGTTGACCTGGACGAAGTCACCCGGCCGCCAGGCCAGTTCCAGGCCCCAGGGCTCCAGGGCAAAGCCCAGTTGCGCCGCGGCATCCACCGGCGCCGGCTCGCCCTCGCCTTGCAGCCACAGCTGGGCGCCGGCTTCGCGGCAGAACGCCTCGAGCCGTGCCAGGTCTTCACTGGGCAATGGCGCTACATGCCGCACCAGCACCGCCTCGGCGGTACCGCTGAACAGCTCCACGTGCCCCAGCGCCTGTGGCTTGCCCAGGCTGCGCAGCACGGTCGGCAGGTGGCGCATGATCGTTTGCAAGGGTTGTACCAGCACCGCGCATTCGTCGATGCCGACGATGTCCTGGCTGGCCTCGGCACGGAACCCCACGTCCAGTTGGCGCGCCTTGGTGTCCCAGCGTACCGCGACCCGCGCCCGGCGGCGGTAGCCGAATTCCGGTCCGCTCAGGGGAACAGCCCACTCCTCGGGCTGCACGCCGGCCACCCGCTGCAACTGCTCGGCGAGCAGGCGCTGCTTGAGCGCCAGCTGGCCGTCATGGGGCAGGTGCTGGAGGTTGCAGCCGCCGCAGCGGGCGTAGTGCCGGCAAGGCGCTTCGCGGCGCTCGGGGCTGGCCTGGAACACGCGTTCCAGACGCGCCTCGACCACCTTACCGCGGGCGGCGAGCACCCGCGCCTCGACGTCCTCGCCGGCCAGCGCGCCGCTGACGAACCAGGTACGTCCTTCGATGAAGGCGATGCCGCGACCGTCACCGGCCACGCGCTCGATCGACAGGCGCTGCTTCTTGCCCACGGGCAGCTGTGCGGCACGGTTGCCGCCGGCCGGCTGGAAACGCAGGCCGGCGTTGCTTTTCTTTCTGGACATCAGGTCGGATCGAACAGGCCGGTGGAGAGATAGCGGTCGCCGCGGTCGCAGATGATGGCGACCATCACCGCGTTCTCGACTTCACGGGACAGGCGCAGCATCGCCGCCACCGCACCGCCGGAGGATACGCCACAGAAAATGCCCTCTTCGCGAGCCAGGCGACGGGTGGTCTCCTCGGCCTCCAGCTGGGACATGTCGACCACGCGATCGACGCGGGTGGCATCGAAGATCTTCGGCAGGTACTCGTGGGGCCAGCGGCGGATGCCGGGGATGGCCGAGCCCTCCATCGGCTGCAGGCCGACGATCTGCACCGCCGGGTTCTGCTCCTTGAGGTACTGCGAGCAGCCCATGATGGTGCCGGTGGTGCCCATGGAGCTGACGAAATGGGTGATGGTGCCCTGGGTCTGCTGCCAGATTTCCGGGCCGGTGCTGTTGTAATGGGCGATCGGGTTGTCGCCGTTGGCGAACTGGTCGAGGACCAGGCCGCGGCCTTCGGCCTGCATCTTCTCGGCGAGGTCGCGCGCGCCCTCCATGCCCTCTTCCTTGGTCACCAGGATCAGCTCGGCGCCGTAGGCGGTCATCGCCGCCTTGCGTTCGGCGGTGGAGTTGTCCGGCATGATCAGGATCATCTTGTAGCCCTTGATCGCCGCGGCCATGGCCAGGGCGATGCCGGTGTTGCCGGAGGTGGCTTCGATGAGGGTGTCGCCGGGCTTGATCTGGCCACGCAGCTCGGCGCGGGTGATCATCGACAGCGCCGGGCGGTCCTTGACCGAACCTGCCGGATTGTTGCCTTCGAGCTTGAGCAGCAAGGTGTTGCTGGTGTCCCCGGCGATGCGCTGCAGGCGAACCAGTGGCGTATGGCCGATGCAATCGGCGATGGTTGGGTACTGCAGGGTCATGGGCGTTTTCGCAATCCGGACGGCAGGGGCGACTATCATACCGGCAAACCCAGCGTGGCCATATCACGCAATTGCTGGATGTTATAACGGGTAGCTATAAGCGCCTGGGGCTGGCACCCGCTTTGCGGATGATCGCGGGACAAGCCCGTTCCTATGGAACAACACGTAACCCATTGATTTAGGTTGCCCATGTGGGAGCGGGTTTACCCGCGAAGCATCCAGCGCGGTGTATGGCACCGGCTCCGCCGGTGTTCGCGGGTAAACCCGCTCCCACAGGGGGACAGTTCCCAGCGCGGCAACGCAAATTTCCTACAGGGTGTGCGGAGCCTTCGTGAGAGTCGGTTTTTCCCGCGATGGGCTCGACTCCGCCGCAGCCAGGCGCATGCACAAGCGCAGGCCATGCTCGCCATTGACCGCCCACACGCTCCCACCCTGGCGGCGAATGGCATTGCGGGCAATGCTCAAGCCCAAACCGAAACCACCGTCCCCAGGCCGTGAACCCTCCAGCCGGGAAAACGGCGCGAAGATCCGCTCCAGGTCTTCCTCGGCCACGCCACCGCCCTCGTCCTCCAGGTCGATACGCCAATACCCGCCCTCACGCCAGCCGCTCAGGCGCACCACGCCCGCCTCCGGGGAGTGACGGATGGCGTTGCGCAGCATGTTCTCCAATGCCTGGGCCAGGTCGTTGAGGCTGCCCTGCACCCAGCAGTCGGCCGGCAGCTCGCAACGCAGCCGTCGCGGTGCCCAGCCGCTTTCGTAGCAGGCGTTCTCGCTGAGCAGGTCCCACAGCGCCGCCACCTGGATCGGTTCGAGGTTCACCGGCACGCGCTCGGCGTCCTGCCAGGCCAGTTGCAAGGTGTCCTCGACCAGTTGCTGCATGCCATCCACCTCGCGGTGCAGGCGTTCGCGCAGGCGCTGCAGGTCGGTCTCGCCATCGCAGGCCACGCGCAGGCGGCTGAGCGGCGTGCGCATTTCGTGGGACAGGTCGCGCAGCAACTGCTGCTGCAAGGCCACGGTACCCTGCAGGCGCTCGGCCATCTGGTCGAAGGCCCGGGCCAGTTCGCCCAGTTCGTCCTTGCGCCGGGTGGTGCGCGAATCCAGGCGCGCCGCCAGCTGGTCGGCGCGCCAGGCATTGGCCTGCTCACGCAGCTGGTTGAGCGGCACGATCAACATGCGGTACAGGCCGACGCACAGCAGCAAGGTGAACAGCCCGGGGATGATGCCGTTGGTGACGACACGCCAGAACAACCGGTACTGACCCGGGTTGAAGCGCTCCGGCAGCTCGATCACCAGCATGCCCTGCTCCGGCGCGCCGGGGAACGGCAGGCGCAACCAGGGCTGGCCGATGGTTCGCCGGCTCATGGGCCAGTCGACGCCACGCAGGCGGGTCAGGCGCTGGGCCTGGCCGGCGGTCAGGTCGGCGCTGCCCAGCGGCTGCAGGTCGCCATCGAGCACGCCCACCCAGCCCCGCTCGCGCTCGCGCATGGTGGCCAGCCAGGCATCCACGCCCTCGCGGTCGCCGCTGCGCCAGGCCTGCTCGGCTTCGGCCGCATAGCCGCGCAGCACTTGCCGCGCCGGCTCGGAGAGGAAGGCATCCTGGGTTTCCATGTGCCGGCCCCAGCTGTAGCTCAGGCCGATCATCAGCAGGCAGAAGCCCACCAGCAGGACGGCCAGTTTCCAGAACAGCGAGTGACGGTCGAGCACGGTTCAGTCGGCCTCGCCCGCGCCGAACACATAGCCCTTGCCCCACACGGTGCGCACCTGCCGCTCGTGGTAGCCGATGGCCTTGAGCTTGCGGCGGATCTGGCTGACGTGCATGTCCAGGCTGCGGTCATGCCGCGAGTAGCCGCGCTGCAGCACCTGCTGGTAGAGGAAGGGCTTGCTCAGCACCTCGTCCTGGCTGCGGTGCAGGGTGTCGAGCAGGCGGTACTCGCTGGGGGTCAGCCCGGCACAGGCTCCGGCCAGGCTGACATCGGTGGTCTGCTCATCGAAATGCAACTGCCCGCCTTCCACCTCACGCGGCGCCCGAGCGCGTCGCTCGAAGGCCACCCGGCGCAGGATCGCCTCGATGCGCACGCGCAGCTCGGCAAAGCTGAACGGCTTGGGCAGGTAGTCGTCCGCGCCGCGCTCGAAGCCGCTGATGCGGTCGGCCTCGGCGCCCAGCGCCGACATCAGGATCACCGGCGTGGCGCTGCGCCGACGCAGGCTGGCCAGGGCGTCCAGGCCATTGAGGCCGGGCAGCAGGATGTCCATCAGCACCAGGTCGAACACCTGCCGCCCCGCCGCCTCCAGGCCTTCGAGGCCATTACGGCACCAGGTCACCTGGAAGCCGCCACGCTGTAGCTCGTCATGCAGGTAGGCGCCCAGCACGGGATCGTCCTCGATGGCGAGGATGTTGGTCGCGTGAATCGCTTCAGGATGCATTGGCAACTGCCATCAATTCTCAGTTACGCGATTATTGGACAAGCGGTCCGAACAAGGCAACCGTCGTCCGACTGGCGTGACCTCGAAGTGGTCGCACCGGCAACACCCGCCGGGAAAAGCAAAAACCACTACAAATCCTGTGCATTACCCCTCAGCGCAGAGTAACGTTCCCGCTGATGCGCGAATCGCGCCTTCAACAGCACATGACAGGAGACAGGTGTGCTCGACCGTTTGGGAATCCGCAGCCGCGTCCTGCTGCTGGCCTTGCTGCCCGCCAGCCTGATGGCCCTGGTACTGGGCAGTTACTTCACCTGGCTGCAACAGAGCGACCTGCGCACGCAATTGCTGCAGCGCGGCAAGATGATCGCCGAGCAGCTGGCGCCCCTGGCGGCACCGGCCCTCGCCCGCCAGGCTCCGGCGCAACTGGAGCGCATCGCCGCCCAGGCCCTGGAGCAGGCCGACGTGCGCGCCGTGGCGTTCCTCGCCGCCGACCGCACGCGCCTGGCCCACGCCGGCCCCAGCATGCTCAACCAGCCGCCCAGCGGCGGCACCGGCACGCAATTGCTGCAACGCACGGGCAACGACGCCACCCGCTACCTGATGCCGGTGTTCGGCCATCACCGCGACCTGGCCACCGACGCCGTGCCCGCCGAGGCCGAGCGCCTGCTCGGCTGGGTGGAGATCGAGCTGTCCCATGACGGCACCCTGCTGCGCGGCTACCGCAACCTGTTCACCAGCCTGCTGCTGATCCTCGCCTGCCTGAGCCTGACCGCGTTGCTGGCCCTGCGCATGAGCCGCACCATCAACAACCCGATCAACCGCATCAAGCACGCGGTCAACCAGCTCAAGGACGGCCACCTGGACGAGCGCCTGCCGACCATGGGCAGCCACGAGCTCGATGAGCTGGCCGCCGGCATCAACCGCATGGCCGAGACCCTGCATAGCGCCCACGAAGAGCTGCAGCACAGCATCGACCAGGCCACCGAGGACGTGCGCCAGAACCTGGAGACCATCGAGATCCAGAACATCGAGCTGGACATGGCGCGCAAGGAGGCCCTGGAGGCCAGCCGCATCAAGTCCGAGTTCCTCGCCAACATGAGCCACGAGATCCGCACCCCGCTCAACGGCATCCTCGGCTTCACCCACCTGCTGCAGAAGAGCGAGCTGACCCCGCGCCAGCTCGACTACCTCGGCACCATCGAGAAATCCGCCGACAACCTGCTGGGGATCATCAACGAGATCCTCGACTTCTCCAAGATCGAGGCCGGCAAGCTGGTGCTCGACAGCATCCCGCTGAACCTGCGCGACCTGATCCAGGACACCCTGACCATCCTCGCCCCGGCCGCCCACGCCAAGCAGCTTGAACTGCTCAGCCTGGTCTACCGCGACACGCCGCTGTCGCTGGTGGGCGACCCGCTGCGGCTCAAGCAGATCCTCACCAACCTGGTGAGCAACGCCATCAAGTTCACCCGCGAAGGCACCATCGTCGTGCGCGCGATGCTCGAGGACGAGCAGGAAGACAGCGTGCAACTGCGCATCAGTGTGCAGGACACTGGCATCGGCCTCTCGCCCCAGGACGTGCGCACCCTGTTCCAAGCCTTCAGCCAGGCCGACAACTCGCTGTCGCGCCAGCCCGGAGGCACCGGCCTGGGGCTGGTGATCTCCAAGCGCCTGATCGAGCAGATGGGCGGCGAGATCGGCGTCGACAGCACCCCTGGCGAGGGTTCACAGTTCTGGATCAGCCTCAACCTGCCCAAGGCCCACGACGACGCCGAGGAACAACCCGCCCAGGCCTTGCTCGGCCGCCGCGTGGCCATCGTCGACGGCCACGACCTGGCGCGCCAGGCACTGGAACACCAACTGGAGGACTGCGGCCTGGCGGTCAGCGTGTTCGCCTCCTGCGACCAGCTGCTGCAAGGCGTGCAGGCCGCCAGCCAGGCCGGGCAGCCGTTCGAGTTCGCCGTGCTCGGGGTCAACCTGGGCAGCCTGGCGCCGGAACAGCTGGGCCAGTACCACCAGCAGCTCGAACGCCTCGGCTGCCAGTGCGTGGTACTCTGTCCGACCACTGAGCAGCCGCTCTACCACCCCTACCTGCCCAACGCCCATGGCCAACTGCTGGCCAAGCCGACCTGCACCCGCAAGCTGCGCCGCCTGCTGCTGGAGCTGGTGCAGCCGCGCCGCCCGGTGTGCGAACAGCGCAACCACGGTGGCCAGCGCATGCCGAAGATCCTCTGCGTCGACGACAACCCGGCCAACCTGCTGCTGGTGCAGACCCTGCTCGAAGGCATGGGCGCCGAAGTGCTGGCGGTGGACAACGGCTACGGCGCGGTACAGGCCGTGCAGGACGAACCCTTCGACCTGGTACTGATGGATGTACAGATGCCCGGCATGGATGGCCGCGCCTGCACCGAGCAGATCCGCCAGTGGGAAAGCAGCCAGAGCGGCCCGCCCCTGCCGATCGTGGCCCTCACCGCCCACGCCATGGCCAACGAAAAGCGCGCCCTGCTGCACAGCGGCATGGACGACTACCTGACCAAGCCGATCAGCGAGCGCCAGCTGTCCCAGGTGGTGATGAAGTGGACCGGCTTGAGCCTGGGCTCACCGCCACCGGAACGCGCCAGCGAACGCCTGCCCGACAGCAGTGAGCTGAAGGTGCTCGACCCGGAGGAAGGCCTGCGCCTGGCGGCCGGCAAGCCGGACCTGGCGGCGGATATGCTGGCGATGCTGCTGGCCTCGCTGGAATCCGACCGCGAAGCCATCCGGGCCGCGCGCAATGCCGCCGACCGCACGGCGATGATCGAGCGCGTGCACCGGCTCAACGGCGCCTCGCGCTATTGCGGCGTGCCGCAGTTGCGTGCGGCCTGCCAGCGCAGCGAAACCTTGCTCAAGCAGGACAGCCCCCAGGCGTTGCAGGCCCTGGACGAACTGGACCAGGCCATCAACCGACTGGCCGAGCAGGCGCGCCAGAGCGCGTAGGAGACACAGGTCAACGCCAAAACCAACCCTATGGCTAGACTGGTGGCATTTCAGATAGGACTCAGACCATGCGCGCCCTGTTGTTCAGCAGCCAACACTACGACCAGGAAAGTTTCACCCGCGCCGCGGGTGCGGGCAGCGTGGAGCTGCACTACCAGCCCGCCCGCCTGACCCTCGACACCGCGCCCCTGGCCCAGGGCTTCGAGGCGGTCTGCGCCTTCATCAACGACGAGCTCGACGCGCAGGTACTGGAGCGCCTGGCCGCCGGCGGCACGCGCCTGATCGCCCTGCGCTCGGCCGGCTACAACCATGTCGACCTGGCTGCGGCACAGCGCCTGGGCCTGACCGTGGTCCGCGTGCCGGCCTACTCGCCCCACGCCGTCGCCGAGCACGCCGTGGCCCTGATCCTGGCCCTCGACCGCCGCTTGCACCGGGCCTACAACCGCACCCGCGAAGGCGACTTCACCCTGCACGGGCTGACCGGCTTCGACCTGCACGGCAAGACCGTCGGCGTGGTCGGCACCGGCCAGATCGGCGCCGCCTTCGCCCGCATCATGGCCGGCTTCGGCTGCCAGCTGCTGGCCTACGACCCCTACCCCAACCCCGAGCTGGTCGCCCTCGGCGCCCGCTACCTGGAACTGCCCGAACTGCTGCGCCAGGCGCGCATCATCAGCCTGCACTGCCCACTGACCGAGCACACCCGCCACCTGATCAACGCACAGAGCCTGGCCCAGCTGCAGCCCGGCGCCATGCTGATCAACACCGGCCGCGGCGCGCTGGTCGACACCCCGGCGCTGATCGACGCGCTCAAGAGCGGCCAGCTCGGCTACCTGGGGCTGGATGTGTATGAAGAGGAGGCGCAGCTGTTCTTCGAGGACCGTTCCGACCTGCCGCTGCAGGACGACGTGCTGGCACGCCTGCTGACGTTCCCCAACGTGATCGTCACCGCCCACCAGGCCTTCCTCACCCGCGAGGCCCTGGACGCCATCGCCGCGACCACCCTGGACAACATCAACCGCTGGGCGGCAGGCAATCCGCACAATCTTGTAAACGGTTGATGCTAGGATACGCGGCAATTTTGGAGGACCCATGGTCGAACACGATTTCCGCTACACCCTTTTCAACCCGCAACACACCCTGATCGAGTGCCGCGCGCTGGTGCCTGGCCGCTACCAGGTCACCGGCAACGGCGGCTCGATCCAGAAGGGCGACGTCCTGCTGGTCACCCTCAAGGGCAGCAAGGACCTGTCCATGCGCCTGACCGTCGAGACCGTGCGCCACCTGATCAACCCACACGGCCAGTGGGTCGCCGTGGCCCAGGGCCCGGCGTTCAACGAGCTGGAAATCCTCAACTGGCAGGTCAAGTGCGACAGCTGCGACGCGGTGCTGGACTTCGAGTTCGCCAACGACGCCAAGCTGGGCAAGAAGGGCCAGGCCCCGGCCGCCAGCGCGCGTATCCAGGAGCTGGGCTGGGCGAGCAAGGGCGACAAGCACCTGTGCCCGCAGTGCCGGGAGCGTGCTTGAGTGAAACAGCTGCTGACCGGCGCGCTGATCGCCTGCGGCCTGATGGGCTGCGCCGCACAACTCTCGAAGCTGCAGCAGGAGCAGAGCTACGTACTGGAGTGGATCGGTGAGCGCCCGCTGATCGACTACAGCCACCTGACGCTGACCCTGGCCAACGATGGTCGCGCCTACGGCAACGGCGGCTGCAACCACTGGTTCGCGCCCTACACGCTGGATGGCGAGCGCATCAGCTTCGGCAAGGTCGGCAAGACCCGCAAGCTGTGCGCGCCGGCGCTGATGGACCAGGAGAAACGCTTCCTGCAGGCGCTGGAAACGGTGCAGCGCTGGGATGTGTCGCCGATCGAGCAGATCCGCTTCTGGCCGGTTGAAGGCAAGCCGCTGCGGTTCTGGCCTGAGGAAGGCTGAAGTATCCTGGGGCCGCTTTGCGCCCCTTTCGCGGCACAAGGCCGCTCCTACAGGGTTTCGCGTTCCCCTGTAGGAGCGGCCTTGTGCCGCGAAAGGGCCACAAAGCGGCCCCAAGATCGATCAGGCGCCGCCTTTCAAAGCCCTGATCTTCGCCTGCAGCCCTTCGAGCGTCTGCTCGCCCATCAGCTGCTCACGCACCTTGCCCTTGTCATCGATGATGTAGGTCACCGGCAGCGCCTCGCTGCGCGGCAACTCGTAGCGCTCGGCCGGGTCCTGGGCCAGCACGGTGAAACCGATCCCCAGGGTATCGGCGGCGGCTTTCAGGTCCGGCCCCTGCAAACCATCGAAGTTCACCCCCACCACGCGAATGCCCTGCGCCTCCCACTGCTTGGCGGCGGCATTGAGTTCAGGGATTTCCGTGCGGCACGGGCCACACCATTCGGCCCAGTAGTTGAGCACCAGCCAGTGCCCGTCGATCTGTTCGGCCTTTACCGTGTTGCCGTGCTGGTCCACGCCGTAGTCCGCACCGCAGCCGCCGAGCAACAGGCTCGCGGTGATGGCCAGTGCAGCTGCCAAACGCCTTGCCATGGGTCAATCCTTCTCGAAGTTTTCAAGCATTGAAGTCGGTCGCTGCGGTTAGAATAGCCGCCACACCCAGCTGGATGCGACCCGTCATGACCGATCTGACCCTCTATCATAACCCGCGCTGCTCGAAATCCCGTGGCGCCCTGGAACTGCTCAAGGCACGCGGCCTGGCGCCGACCATCGTGCGCTACCTCGAGACCCCGCCGGACGCCGCCACCCTCGAACAGCTGCTTGCCAAGCTGGGCGTCGGCGCGCGCCAGCTGCTGCGCACCGGCGAAGACGAATACAAGGCCATGGACCTTGCCAACCCGGCCCTGAGCGACGCCCAGCTGATCAAGGCGATGGTCGAGCATCCCAAGCTGATCGAACGCCCGATCCTGGTGGCCGGTGACAAGGCCGTGGTCGGCCGCCCACCGGAGAAGGTCCTGGAGATCCTGCCGTGAGCGAACCCTACATCCTGGTGCTGTACTACAGCCGCCACGGCTCGACCAGCGAGATGGCCCGGCATATCGCCCGCGGCGTCGAGATGGCCGGCCTGGAGGCGCGCCTGCGCACCGTGCCGGCGATCTCCACCGAGTGCGAAGCCGTGGCCCCGGACATCCCGGCCAGCGGCGCGCTGTACGCCACCCTCGACGACCTGCGCCATTGCGCGGGCCTGGCCATGGGTAGCCCGACCCGCTTCGGCAACATGGCCGCGCCGCTCAAGTACTTCCTCGACGGCACCAGCAGCCTGTGGCTGGGCGGCGAGCTGGTGGGCAAGCCGGCGGCGGTGTTCACCTCCACCGCCAGCCTGCACGGCGGCCAGGAGACCACCCTGCTGTCGATGCTGCTGCCGCTGATGCACCACGGCATGCTGGTCACCGGCCTGCCTTACAGCGAATCGGCGTTGCTGGAAACCCGTGGCGGCGGCACGCCGTACGGCGCCAGCCACCATGCCGGCGCCGACGGCAAGCGCGAGCTGGACCCGCACGAGATCACCCTGTGCCGCGCGCTCGGACAGCGCCTGGCGAAGACGGCCAAGGCCCTGGGTGGCGAACGTGGCTAGAAAGCCGAAGGTCTTGCCGCCACTGGACTGGCTGGTCCCGCGGGTGCGCTTTAGCCGTGCCCTGAGCCTGGCCTGCTTCTTCGGCCTGATCGCCCTGCTGGTGGTGAACAACCTGTGGTTCGCCGACCTGCATGGGGCGCGGGTCGAGGTGATCATGGCCATCGAGCTGATCCCCCTGCTGCTGTTGCTGCCGGGCATGCTGATGGGCAGCGCCCGGGCGCATGCCTGGACCTGCTTCGTGGTGAACATCTACTTCATCAAGGGCGTGCTGGCGGCGTTCGATCCGGCGCGGGCGCTGTTCGGCTGGATCGAGGTGCTGGTGAGCCTGGGGTTGTTCGTCAGCGGGTTGCTGTTCGTGCGCTGGAAGTTCCAGCAAGAGCGGCGCCTGGCGGGTGAAGGAAGCTGAACGCCATCGCGGGGCAAGCCCGCTCCCACGCCCCTTCCCGCAATTGGGGACAGGGCGTGGGAGCGGGCTTGCCCCGCGATCTCAATGATTGACGGTATGCGCCAGCATCACCGACAACTGGCACAGCGGCCGCCCGCTCTCTGCATGCCACTGGTTGAACGCCTGCTGCACCAGCGCCAGGTCACGCTGGCTGGTCGGCGGCTTGTCGATGATCTTCTGCGCGATCAGCGCCGCCGCCATGTCATCGGTGGGAATGAACGTATCCTTGCCGACCATCCGCAGGAACCGCGGCGCCGATAACCCGCCCAGCTGGTTGCCATGCTTGGCCAGGTACTTCCACAACCCGACGATATCGGTCTCAGGCCAGTCGGCGATGAACGCGCCGAAACTGCCCTTCTCCTTCGCCACGTCCAGCACCATCTGGGCATTGCGCGGCACGCTCTTGAGCTTGCCCAGGTGGCGGATGATGCGCTCGTCGTGCATCAGCCGCTCCAGGTGCTCGGCGCCCATCAGCACCACCTTCTCCGGATCGAAACCAAAGAACACCTGCTCGAACGCCGGCCACTTGGCGTCCACCAGGCTGTGCTTGAGCCCGGCGCGGAACACGCGCAGGGCCAGGGTCGACAGGTAGCGGTCGTCAGGGATGTCGCGCAGCTGCGCGGGCGTGCGCGGCTGCGGCAGGAAGGCTTCCAGCGCCTGGGCCGAACCGAAGCGGTTCAGGCAGTACTCATGCAACCACTGATAGTCGCGCATGGGCTCAGATGTTCAGCACATCGAGGAAACGCGGGGTGGCGCTCTCGTCGATCTTCAGGCTGGTGAAGTCGAACAGGTTGCGGTCGGCCAGTTGCGACGGCGCGACGTTCTGCAGGGCGCGGAAGATGCTCTCGGTACGGCCCGGGTGCTTGCGCTCCCACTCCACCAGCATGTCCTTGACCACCTGGCGCTGCAGGTTCTCCTGCGAGCCGCACAGGTTGCACGGGATGATCGGGAATTCCTTCATGTCCGAGTAGGCCTGGATGTCCTTCTCGCTGCAGTAGGCCAGCGGGCGGATCACCACGTTGCGGCCGTCGTCGGCGCGCAGCTTCGGCGGCATGCCCTTGAGCGCGCCATTGAAGAACATGTTGAGGAAGAAGGTCTCGACGATGTCGTCGCGGTGGTGACCCAGGGCCATCTTGGTCGCGCCGATCTCGTCGGCGAAGGTGTACAGGGTGCCGCGACGCAGGCGCGAGCACAGCGAGCAGGTGGTCTTGCCCTCGGGTACCAGCTCCTTGACCACCGAGTAGGTGTCCTTCTCGACGATGTGGTACTCGACGCCCAGCTCTTTCAGATAAGCCGGCAGCACGTGCTCGGGGAAGCCCGGCTGCTTCTGGTCCATGTTCACCGCGACGATGTCGAACTTGATCGGTGCCACCTTCTGCAGGTGCAACAGAACGTCGAGCATGGTGTAGCTGTCCTTGCCGCCGGACAGGCAGACCATGACCTTGTCGCCATCCTCGATCATGTTGTAGTCGGTGATGGCTTCGCCGGCGAGACGACGCAGGCGTTTTTGCAGTTTGTTCTGGTTGACCGAGAGGGTGCCCATAGCGCTTGGATCCGCGAGGTGTGACAAAAGCCGGCTATTTTACGCACAAACCGCACGGCGCAGTAGGTGAATCCGATAAAGACTTCAAGGGAATCAGCACCGGGCCTGACAGCGCAATTTGCTCTAAAAACCCGGTTTTATGCGGGGAACGGCTTCCTATACTGCGACATAAGGCCACATTGGCGCAGCACTTGGTGTCCTGGCCTCGGGCCATAGGCGCTCCATCCGGGGGGCGTTTGGCAACGACGATAGGAGTGACCCGTATGATTCATCACGTTGTAGGGCTGTTCACCCACCCTGACCAGGAGTGGCGGGAGATCCGTGGCGAGGAAGAAAGCATCAGCCACATGTACCTGACGCACACGCTGATCCTGGCGGCGATCCCCGCCGTCTCGGCGTTCATCGGCACCACCCAGGTCGGCTGGGTGATCGGCGAACGGCCGGCGGTGATGCTGACCATGGAAAGCGCGCTGTGGATGAGCATCATGTCGTACCTGGCGATGCTCGCCGGGGTCGCGGTGATGGGCGCCTTCATCCACTGGATGGCGCGCACCTACGACGCCAACCCGAGCATGGCGCAGTGCATCGCCTTCGCCACCTACACCGCCACCCCGCTGTTCATCGGCGGCCTCGCGGCGCTGTACCCGCACCTGTGGCTGGGCATGCTGATCGGCACGGCGGCCATCTGCTACACCGTGTACCTGTTGTATGTCGGCTTGCCGACGTTCATGAACATACCGTCGGATGAAGGCTTCCTGTTCTCCAGCTCCGTGCTGGCGGTGGGCCTGGTGGTACTGGTGGCGATCATGGCCGCGACCGTGATCATCTGGGGACTGGGCGTGGGGCCCGTCTATACCAACTGACGCATACCTATCAGATCCAACCAACACTGGGGCATCACCCGAGGCCGCCGCAAGGCGGCTTCGTTTCGTGTGCCTGACCGGCGGCTCGGCAGCCGGCCTGTGCCTGCGGCATAATGCCCGGTCAGGAGAACCATCCCGCCATGCCCGAGCTGCTCAGACAACGCGTCGAAACCTGTTACCAGCAAGCCGAAACCTTCTTCAAACGCCCTTTTCCGCGCCCGCAGGTCAGCTTCAAGCTGCGCGGCCAGAAAGCCGGTGTCGCCCACCTGCACGAGAACCTGCTGCGCTTCAACCTGCAGCTGTACCGCGAGAACCAGGAAGACTTCCTGCGCCAGACCGTGGCCCACGAGGTGGCCCATCTGGTGGCCCACCAACTGTTCGGTGACCGTATCCAGGCCCATGGCGAGGAGTGGCAGCTGATCATGCGCGGGGTGTACGAACTGCCGCCGAACCGCTGCCACAACTATGAAGTACAGCGGCGAGTGGCGACGCGCTACATCTACCGCTGCCCGTGCCCGGAGAGTGACTTTCCGTTCACCGCCCAGCGGCACAAGCTGGTGCGCCAAGGGCGACGCTATCTGTGCCGGCGGTGCCGGGAGATATTGGTGTACAGCGGTGAGACCCGCGTCGAGTAGATGCCGGGCACGTCCCTGTAGGAGCGGCCTTGTGCCGCGAAAGGGCCGCGCAGCGGCCCCGGCGATATTTGCATCAACGCTGAAATCCTGGGGCCGCTTTAAGGCCCTTTCGCGGCACAAGGCCGCTCCTACAGGGGGGTAGGCTTATGCTAGTGACACAAAAAAGGCGACCCGAAGGTCGCCTTTTTGCATTTCACACGTCGATCAACGCGCCGGGCCTTCGGCCACGCCCAGGTCGTCGGTCGGACGGGTGTCGACCAGCGGCGAGCCGCCGGACGCCAGTTCCGCCTGCAGGGTGTCGGTGTCCAGCTCCTTGACCCACTTGGCCACGACCACGGTGGCCACGGCGTTGCCGATCAGGTTGGTCAGGGCGCGGGCTTCGGACATGAAGCGGTCGATACCCAGGATCAGCGCCAGGCCCGCCACCGGCAGGTGGCCGACGGCCGACAGGGTCGCGGCCAGCACGATGAAGCCAGAACCGGTGACGCCCGCAGCACCTTTGGAGGCCACCAGCAGCACCAGCAGCAGGGTGATCTGGTGGGTGATGTCCATGGTGGTGTCGGTGGCCTGGGCGATGAACACCGCGGCCATGGTCAGGTAGATCGAGGTACCGTCCAGGTTGAACGAGTAGCCGGTCGGGATCACCAGGCCAACCACGGACTTCTTCGCGCCCAGGCGCTCCATCTTGGCCAGCATGCGCGGCAGGGCCGACTCGGAGGACGAGGTGCCCAGCACGATCAGCAGCTCTTCACGGATGTAGCGGATCAGCTTGATGACGCTGAAGCCATGGGCGCGGCAGATACCGCCCAGCACCACCAGGACGAACAGCAGGCAAGTAATGTAGAAGCAGGCCATCAGGTAGCCCAGCTGCACCAGCGAACCCACGCCGTACTGGCCGATGGTGAAGGCCATGGCACCGAAGGCGCCGATCGGGGCCAGCTTCATGATCATGTTGATGATGTTGAACATGACATGGGCGAAGCGGTCGATCAGGTCCAGCACCGGCTTGCCGTAGCTGCCCAGGCGGTGCAGGGCGAAGCCGAACAGTACCGAGAACATCAGCACTTGCAGGATGTCGCCATTGGCGAAGGCGCCGACCACGGTGTTGGGGATGACGTTGAGCAGGAAGCCCACGGTGGTCTGCTGCGCGCCGGCGGCGGCGTAGGCGGCCACGCTGCTGGCGTTCAGGGTGCTGACGTCGACGTGCATGCCGGCGCCCGGCTGGACCACGTTGACCACGACCAGGCCGATGATCAGGGCGATGGTGGAGACGATCTCGAAGTACAGCAGCGCGTAACCGCCGGTCTTGCCGACCGATTTCATGCTCTGCATGCCGGCGATGCCGCTGACCACGGTGCAGAAGATGATCGGGGCGATGACCATCTTGATCAGCTTGACGAAACCGTCACCCAGGGGTTTGAGGGCTACGCCGGTTTCCGGGTAGTAGTGGCCGAGCAGGATACCGATGGTGATGGCGACGATCACCTGGACATACAGCGATTTGTACAGCGGCTGACGAGTCGTCATGGCTAGTTTTTCCTCAAGTGGGCCGGCGCATCCTTCCCAGGATGTCGGGGCACCTGAATCGCGAACCCTCCTGTACCCGGAGGGATTTGTCGTTGTGGGCGAGTGCCTGGGCAGGCCTCTGCCAGCTGAATAGCAAGGGCGATGCCAAAGTGCCCGCTTGAGGTGCACAGCCAATGATTACAGGGTGTGAATGCCCCGGGACGGGGCGAAGAACCACGTAGGAAATGGCGGATTTCCGCCCGATGGCGGAAATCGTACAGGGTGGGTTGGCGGATTTCCGCCCGACACGCAACGCATACCCTGTAGGAGCGGCTTTAGCCGCGAAGCAAGCGACTCGGTGCATGGCACCGGCTGTGCCGGTGATCGCGGCTAAAGCCGCTCCTACAGCTTTTGCGCGATTTCAATCGAGCAGGAAAGCGATGCGGAACGCAGCTCCGCCCAACGGCGAATCGCCCAGGCTCAGCTCGGCGTCATAGCTGTCGATGATGTCCTTGACCACTGCCAGCCCGATCCCCTGCCCCGGGTGCTGGCGGTCCAGCCGCTCGCCGCGCTCGAGTATCCGCTCGCGTTGATCCGGCGGCACGCCCGGCCCGTCGTCCTCGACGCACAGCTCCAGCAGCCCCGGCGACTGACGCAGGCTCACCCGCACCTGCCCCAGGCATAACCGGTAGGCGTTTTCCAGCAGGTTGCCCAGCAGCTCCAGCAAGGCGCCCTGCTCCATCGGCACCCGCGCCAGGGCCGGGATGTCGAGGCTGACCTCGACGCGCTTGTCGCGATAGACCTTGGCCAAGGTGCTGCACAGGCTGTCGAGCAACGGCTTGAGCTCGACCTGGTGGCGGACCAGGCCGCTCTTGCGCAGGCTGGCGCGCTGCAGCTGGTAGTCGATCTGCTGGCTCATGCGCTCGATCTGGCTCTGCAGCACCCGCGCCTGTTCGCGGTCGCCCTGCTCCATGCTCTCGCCAACGCCCTGCAGCACCGCCAGCGGGGTCTTGAGGCTGTGGGCCAGGTCGTCGAGCGAGTCGCGGTAGCGCTGGCGCTGCTCACGCTCGCTGCGCAGCAGGCGGTTGAGCGAGCCGGTCAGGCGCAGCAGTTCGCGCGGGTGCTCGCGGCTGAGCCCGTCCCGCGCCCCGCTCTCCACGTCGTCCAGCTCGGAACTGAGACGGCGCAATGAACGCAGGCCCCAGGTCAAGCCGGCCCAGAGCAGCACCATCAGCGCCAGCAGCGCCGCGCCGAAGCCCAGGTAGAGCTTCTCGCGCAGGCCGTTGAGGGTATCCTGGTATTCGCGCACCGGCTGCAGCGCGACGATGCTGAATGCCGCGCTCTTGCCACCGAGCAGCTTGACCTCGACGTCGTAGACGAAGAACTCGTCGCCGTCGTCCTGGTGAATGCGGGCAAACTCGTTGCCGCGCCCGTCATAGCGGGGGTGATAGTTGATATTGCGGTTGCGGGTGGCCCGCGACTGCCACACCAGCGTGCCCTGGCGATCGAAGATGTAGCCGAGCAGGCCGGTGTAGGGCAGGTTGTAGCGTTCGTCCGGCAGCAGCGCCGGCATCTGCAGTTGGCCACGCTCGATGCGCGCGGCCGAAATCAGGGTGGTCACGTCCGAGGCCAGGCGCTGCTCGATCGACTCCTGCAACGCCAGGCTGAAGGCCTTCTGCAAGGCCGGCAGTAGCGCCAGCATGAACAGCAGCGCCAGCAACGCCGCCGCCAGCATCAGGCGCACCCGCAGCGAACGAATCATCGGCAGCGCTCGGTGAACAGGTAGCCCAGGCCGCGCACGGTGTCGATCGGCTTGAAGCCGTTGTCGCCCTCGAGCTTGCGGCGCAGGCGGCCGACCAGCACTTCGATGACATTAGGGTCGCGCTCCTCGTCGTCCGGGTACAGCTGCTCCATCAGCCGGTCCTTGGCCACCACCTGCTGGTGATGACGCATGAGGTATTCGAGGATGCGGTATTCGTAGGCGGTCAGCGCCAGCGGCTGCTCGTCCAGGCTCGCCTGCTTGC
>Ga0268257_1000606_pt1 | contig 39997 bp, 36 predicted proteins | sample AgamicAtPrz_FD_200249 | JGI IMG/M metagenome (GOLD analysis project Ga0268257, IMG submission 200249) | Agave microbial communities from Guanajuato, Mexico - At.P.rz (v2) (version 3) | ecosystem: Host-associated > Plants > Phyllosphere > Phylloplane/Leaf | place: Guanajuato, Mexico | collected... | reverse complement strand
ATCACCGGCCAGGACTTCGCCATCGTGCGCACCATGGTGTTCCTCGGCGCGCTGCTCTACATCGCGAGCAACGCGCTGATCGACGTGGTCTACACCTGGGTCGACCCGCGCGTGCGGCTGACCTGACGCGGCCTCGCGCCGATCCGACAAGAGATTCGACATGGGATTCAAGGTCGTCATCCTCTGGACCGACGTGGCGTTGTGGGCGATGTTCGCGGCGCTGGTGTTCTACATCGCGCGGCTGATCCGACGCCCGCATCTGCGCGCGAACTGGCAGCGCGTGCTGCGCGATCCGGCCGCGCTGAGCGCTGGCGTGGTGCTGGCGCTGTTCCTGGGCCTCACGGCGCTGGACAGCCTGCACTTCCGTCGCGCGCTCGCCGACAGCCCGGCGGGCCAGCAGTTCTACGAGACCCGCACCGAATCGGTCCTGGACCTGCTGCTGGCGCGCCAGATCGAGATGCGCGAGACCAGCTACTCGGCGCCGCTGGCCTACCAGGGCTTCACGCTGGACAGCGTCGCCCACGGCAGCGAGATCGTGCGCGAGTTCCCGCGACTGGCCTTCGGCGGCGCGCATTTGAAGGATCCGGCGCGCGACTGGTCCGGCGACGTGACGCGGCGCGCGCTGACCGGCCTGGCGCTGGGCGCGTTGGCATCAGTGCTGATCGCGCTGGCGATGGCGGCGGCCCTGGCGCCGCATCACGGCGGCTTCCGCCAGGGCCTGAAGGACCTGCTGGCCGACCGCACGCACTACCCGTGGCGCGCGGCGCTCGGGACGCTGTCGGTCATCGCGCTGCTGGCGGGACCGGTGATCGCGCTGATGGGCCACTATCACGTGTTCGGCACCGACCAGACCGGCAACGACGTGCTCTACCAGGCGCTCAAGAGCATCCGCACCGCCTTCGTGATCGGCGCGCTGTCGACGCTGGCGACGCTGCCCTTCGCGCTGGTGCTGGGCATCCTGGCCGGCTACTTGAAGGGCTGGGTGGACGAGGCGATCCAGTACTTCTACACGGTGCTGACCTCGGTCCCGAATGTGCTGCTGATCGCGGCCTGCGTGCTGATGGTGCAGGTCTTCCTGGATAAGCATCCGGAGGCCTTCGAGACCGGCGCCGAACGCGCCGACCTCAAGATCTTCCTGCTCTGCGTGATCCTGGGCGTGACCGGCTGGGCGACGCTGTGCCGGCTGGTGCGCGGCGAGACGCTCAAGCTGCGCGAGGCCGACTTCGTGCAGGCCGCGACCGCCTTCGGCGTGCGCGACACGACGATCATGGTCCGCCACATCGTGCCCAACGTGATGCACCTGGTGCTGATCTCGCTGGTGCTCAACTTCTCCGACCTCATCCTCTACGAGGCCGTGTTGACCTACGTCGGCGTAGGCGTGGACCCGGGCATGAACAGCTTCGGCGGCATGATCAACCTGGCCCGCTCGGAGATGAGCCGCGACCCGGTGGTGTGGTGGAGCTTCGTCGCGGCCTTCGGCTTCATGGTGAGCCTGGTGCTGGCCGCCAACCTGTTCGCCGACGGCGTGCGCGATGCCTTCGACCCGCGCGCCCGCAAGCTGCGGCCGCAGGTGCTGTCGCTCAAGAAGAAGAACGCCCAGGCCTGAGGAACGCCAGATGCTGAAGATCGACGACCTCCACGTCCACCTGGACGCCGACGCCGGCCTGGTGCGCGCCATCGATGGCATGCGGCTGACGCTGGCGCAAGGCCAGACCTTCGCGCTGGTGGGCGAGTCCGGCTGCGGCAAGAGCATGACGGCGCTGGCGCTGATGCGGCTGCTGCCGGACAACGGGCGCATCGCCGCCGGCCGGCTCGAGCTCGATGGCCAGGACCTGTTCGACCTGAGCGAAGCCCGCATGCGCGACGTGCGCGGCGGACGCATCGGGATGATCTTCCAGGAGCCGGGGACCAGCCTGAATCCGGTGATGAAGGTCGGCGACCAGATCGTCGAGGCGATCGAGGCCCACACGCCGCTGCGCGGCGCGGCCGCGCGCCAGAAGGCGGTGGACTGGCTGCGCCGCGTGGGCATCCCCGAACCCGAGCGCCGCATCGACGAGTACCCGTTCCGGCTGTCCGGCGGCCAGAAGCAGCGGATCATGATCGCGATGACGCTGGCGGCCGAGCCGGACTTCCTCATCGCCGACGAGCCGACCACCGCGCTTGACGTCACCATCCAGGCGCAGATCCTGGACCTGCTCAAGGACCTGCAGCGCGAGCGAGGGCTGGGGCTGCTGCTGATCACCCACGACCTGGGCGTGGTGTCGGGGATGGCGCACCAGGTGGCGCTGATGTACGCCGGGCAGATCGTCGAGGTGGCGTCGGCTGCGGAGTTCTTTGCGGCACCCAGACATCCTTATGCACGCCTGCTGCTGCGCGCGCTGCCGGACGCGCAACGTCGCGGGGAGCCGCTGGCCGCCATCCCGGGGACCGTGCCGCCGTTGTGGCAGACCTTCTCAGGCTGCCGCTTCGCGCCGCGCTGCGATCGCGCCATGGCCCATTGCGCGTCGACCCAGCCGGTGCTTGCCGGACTGGCCGATGGGGCTGTGGGGCATGAAGTGCGGTGTCTGCTTTATGCCGATGCCACGGGGGGCGTGGCGGGAGGATCTGGCGACGTGGCGAGAGGATCTGGGGACGTGGCAGATCGGGAGATCGCCGTCGGCACCGGTGCCCCTCTCCGCTCAGACGCCTCCGCACGCTCGGCATTCGCTCCGAGGGGCACCGGCGCCGACGGCTTCGCGCAGTCGCCATCGCAGCCCCCCATGCAGTCGACCGAGCAGTCCCCCACGCAGTCGACCGAGCAGGTGCACGAGCAGTCGCCTCGGTTGCTGCTCGAGGTGAAGGACTTGACCGTGCGGTATCCGATGGGGCGCGGGTTCTTTGGGGGGACGAAGCGCTGGTTCGACGCCGTCGGCGGGGTCTCCTACTCGATCGAGGCCGGCAAAACCCTGGCCCTCGTCGGCGAGTCCGGCTGCGGCAAGACCACCTCCGGCAAGGCGATCGTCCAGCTCCTTCGACGCGTGGCGGTGATCGGGGGGCAGGCCTTGCTGCATCCGCCGGTTTACGCCGCAGGGCACGGCGGGGCGCCCCAGGACCTGTTCCAGCTCGACGGCGATGCGCTCCGGGAGGCGCGCCGGCAGGTGCAGATCATCTTCCAGGATCCGTTCGCGTCCTTGAATCCGCGGCTTCGCGTGCAGGAAGTCCTCGAGGAAGGCCTGCTGGCGCTGCGGCCCGAACTCGATGCGCCGGCACGCCTGGCGCTGCTCCACGAGCTGCTGGACCAGGTCGGCCTGCGCCGCGACGCGCTGGCCCGCTTCCCGCACGAGTTCTCCGGCGGCCAGCGCCAACGCATCGCCATCGCCCGCGCGCTGGCCGTGGAGCCGCGCCTGATCGTCTGCGACGAACCCACCTCAGCGCTGGACGTGTCGGTCCAGGCGCAGATCCTGAACCTGCTGCGCGAACTCCAGCGCAGTCGCGGACTCTCCTACCTGTTCATCACCCACAACATCGGCGTCGTCGAGTACATCGCCGACGAGGTCGCAGTGATGCAGGCCGGCCGCATCGTGGAATCGGGCAGCTGCGACACGGTGCTCGGGCAGCCGCGCGAGGGGTACACCCGGACGCTGCTCGCGGCGGTGCCGCGCGTGGAACGTCGCACGGTCGCCTGACCGCCTCCTTCAGCACGGCGTTCGAGCCGTTTCCTTTCCTCGAAGGGCCGCTCAGCGGCCCTTTTTCATGTCCGCCGCGCGACGGGGAGACGGCCTCGGCGCCCGGGCACCGTGATGGTGCTGAGCGGGTTCTGGAGGCGGTGGGGCCAGGACGATCGGCGGGACGCTTGGCCGTTTGGCGCCGTACTTCTGTGCGCAGGGGCGATTGGTGGCTGAAACACTAACCTGAATGCGCACTTTTGGTGCGAAATCACCGCTTATTTGGGCTGGAAACCCTGCTCAAGTGCGTCAGTCGCGCGTCGCGCCGCAGCAACGGGAGCCGCATTCCGCACTTGGGTGTTTACCCGCGATTTCTGGGTGTAAAGCGGCCGGCGCCCTCCCGCTTAGGGTGATCACGGAGCGGGGCTTTGCGAACCGGACAAGAAACTGGCCCGGCCCTAAGCCGGGAACACCGCTCGGAGGGCAGGCCGAGATCCCGGCCGCCCGTGTTCCCGGCAACACAACAACCTGTGTTTCTGGTTAAGGAGTCTTCATGTTCAAACGCAAGAGCATCAACCTTGCCGCGCTGCTCGCGCTCGGCGCCGCGGCCTTGCCCGCGGTCGCGCAAAACACCCAGCTCGACCGCGTGGAGATCACCGGCTCGTCGATCAAGCGCATCGACGCCGAAACTTCGCTGCCGGTCAGCGTGATCAGCCGTGACTCGATCAACAAGTCCGGCGCTTCCAACGTCCAGGAACTGGTCGACCGCCTGAGCTACAACAACGGCGGCGGCCTGGCGCTGGGCCAGTCGATCGGTGACGGCTCCGCCAACGGTCAGGTCGGCGCATCGCTGCGCGGCCTGGGCCGCGGCCGCACGCTGGTGCTGCTGAATGGCCGGCGCCTGCCGGTCTATCCGTTCTCCGGCCAGGGCGTCGACCTGAACGCCATCCCCCTGGCGGCGATCGAGCGCGTCGAAGTGCTGCGCGACGGCGCTTCCGCGACCTACGGTTCGGACGCCATCGGCGGCGTGATGAACTTCATCACCCGCAAGGACTTCCAGGGCGGCGACATCTCGGTCGGCCTGGAGCTGCCCAAGACGGTCGGCGACGTGTTCTCGTTCTCCGCCGGCGGCGGCGTGGGCGACCTGTCCAAGGACAAGTGGAACCTGCTGGCCACCATCAACTACCAGAAGTACGACCCGATCCGCGCGGCCGACCGCTCCTATGCGTCCACCGGCAACCGGCCCGACCTGGGCGTGGTGAAGGACTCGGGCAATACCTTCCCGGCCAACACCTTCATCGCCACGACCGGCCAGTACGTGCCCGGCGCGGCGAACTTCCCGACCTGCCGTCGCCCGGATTCCTATCCCGGCGCCAACAACTGCCGTTACGACTACACCCATTACATCGACCTGGTGCCCGAGCAGGACCGCTACGGCGCGCTGGTGAAGGGCACGGTGCAGGCCGCCCCCGACCATCAGCTGTTCGCTGAAGTCGCGTACAGCCGCAACGAGATCATCCTGGGCTCCTCGCAGACGCCCTCGACGACCACGGGCAAGGACGACTACCTGTATCCCGCCGGCGGCAAGTACTACCCGACCGCCGCGGTCGACGCCGTGCTGCCCGGCTACCGGGGCGACCTGGTGCTGGCCTGGCGGATGGTCGACGGCGGCCAGCGCAAGACCAAGGTGACCAACCAGGTGCTGCGCACCGTGGCCGGCGCCGAGGGCACCTTCGGTGGCTTCGACTACAAGGCCGCCTTCGTCTATGCCGAGGGCAAGGCCCGCGACGACTTCGTCAGCGGCAACTTCTCCGACACGCGCCTGGTGCAGGCGCTGCGCACCGGCCTGATCAACCCCTGGGGCCCGAACGACGCCGCCGGCCTGGCCGCGCTCAAGAGCGCCGAGCTCTCGGGCAACAACCGCGACTCCAAGACCAGCAACACCGGCGGCGACTTCACGCTGTCGCGCGAGCTGTTCAACGTCGGCGCCGGCAACCTGGGCGTCGCCTTCGGTGGCGAGTTCCGCAAGGAAAAGTATCTGGACGGCTACTCCGAGCTGGCCGGTTCCGGCGACGTGGTGGGCGGCTCCGGCACGGCCGGCCGCGTCAGCGCGAACCGTGACGTGAGCGGCGTGTTCGGCGAAGCGAACTTCCCGGTCCTCAAGTCGCTGGAAATCAACGCCGCCGTCCGCTACGACAAGTACAGCAGCACCAACGGCGGCTCGCGCGACGGCACGTTCTCCACCAAGGACCTGCAGGCCACCAGCCCGAAGCTGTCGGTCAAGTTCACCCCGATGACGGGCCTGCTGTTCCGCGCATCCGCCGGCAAGGGCTTCCGCGCCCCGGCGCTGGACAACCTGTTCGCTCCCTCGTCGTTCACGAACTCGGGCGGCAACTTCACCGACCCCAACTACGACCGCATCCGCGGTTGCACGGCGTTCCCCAACACCAACTACTGCGACACGCAGCTGACGGTGCAGAACAACAGCAACCTGAACCTGGAGCCGGAGAAGTCCAAGACCTTCACCGCCGGCATGGTGTTCGAGATGATCAAGGACACCACGATCAGCGTCGATTACTTCGACATGAAGATCACCAACGGCCTGCGCTTCCTGTCGGGTGACGACATCATGCGCGACTGGGAAAAGCACCGCGTCCCGGGCACCTTCACCAGCACGTCGATCTTCGCGGACCGCCTGGTCGTCGATCCGGCCACCGGCTACCTGAACTACGTGCGCGCCTCGTGGGAGAACGTGGGCAAGCTGCGCACCGCCGGCTTCGACTTCAGCGCCCGCGCCCGCCTGCGTACCGAGTTCGGCACCTTCACCCCGGGCTGGGAAGCGACGCTGCTGACCAAGAGCGAGGAAAGCATCGTCGGCACCGGCACCACCCGCGACAACCTGGGCAAGTACAACCTGGGCGGCCCGGTGGTCAAGCTGAAGCAGACCTTCACGCTGGACTGGGACAAGGACAAGTGGGGCGCTTCGATCCGCTACTTCCGCCAGAACGGCTACGAGGACTACGACGAGGTTCGCCACGTCAAGGCCTATGACCTGTTCGACGTGCAAGGGCAGTTCCGCGGCATCAAGGGCGTGACCATCACGGCCGGCATCCGCAACCTGTTCGACAAGAAGCCGCCGACGACCAACCAGGAAGACTACTTCCAGGTCGGTTTCGACCCGACCTACGCAGCGGTCCAGCAGCGCACCTTCTACGTGCGCGGCAACTACCGCTTCTAAGGGCGGAGCCGGCGCTGATCTGACTTAGATTAGCGACTTCCCCTCCAACGCCGCAGGCCCTTCGGGGCCTGCGGTCATTGAGGCCGGCACTGTGCCGGCCGATCGCGGATCCGACGCCCACCATGGATTACCTGAACCCCGACCTGGACTTCGCCGCCCTGGGCCGCACCTTGCGGACCGAGGGCAGGGTGCTGATCCGGGACTTCTTCACCCCGCAGGTGGCCGAGGCCCTGGACCGGGCGCTGCAGGCGATCGACTGGGAGCTGGTCTATCGCGACGCGACCGGCGACCGTCGCCTGACCGGCGAGCAGCTGCGCGCGCTCACGCCCCAGCAGCGCATGCAGCTGACCGAGGGCATCCACGGGATCGCGCGCGAGGGCTTCCAGTTTTCGTTCTTCTCCGACTCGCTGGCCCGCGCGGTCAAGGACGGCCGCTCCGACCTGCTGGCCCGCTTCATGCGCTGGATGGCGGACGACGCCTTCCTGTCGCGCATGCGCGAGCTCAGCGGTGACCCCGAAATCAATGGCGTCTTCGCCCAGGCGACGATGTACTCGCGCGGTAACTTCCTCACCACCCACGACGACCATGTCGACCGCGAGGACCGCCGGATCGCCTACGTGATCAACCTCACGCCGCGCTGGCGGCCCGACTGGGGCGGGATGCTCCACTTCACCGCGGAGGATGGATCGGTGCTCGACACCTTCTTCCCCCACTTCAATTCACTGTCGCTGTTCACTGTGCCTCAGCGACATTTCGTCTCCTACGTGCCGCCGTTCGCCATGGCTGAGCGCCAGGCGATCACCGGCTGGCTGATCGCGGCGTAAGCGGCACGCGGATTGCTGGGGGCTGGTGGCTGTTCGTTCCGTAACCTCTTCGCGGGTTAGCCCTAGCACCCCAAGGAAGGTAAGCGGAGAGCATACCAGTAGAATACCAGGGTCGGAGGGGCAACCCTCCGGCGACGGCGCCGCTGTAACCGCAGGTGCCCCGTGCGATGGGCGATGCCCGCATGCTCGGGCAAACCCCATGGCTGGCGGCTTGCGCATGTCGTTTATGATCAAGGTCGTGAAAGGTAGCCGAAATCTGTAGTTTTCCTACAGATTTCTGACTGATCCTTGAGACGCCCGCGGCCACAAGCTGACGGGCATTTTTGTTGAGTCGGGTTCGTATCGTGCCCTGGGTTTTCGAGTCTTCGTGTGTCCATCCTGCATTCGGCGGGTCGGCGGTCCGTGGCGCTTCGGCGGCTTGGCACCGTTTGCTTCCGTCGCTCGCACAGCCGGCAAGACAGGCGCTGCTGACCCCAGGTTGCGGCGCGAACGCCTGATCCGACCAGACGCTGTGTTGAGTCGAACTCCCCTTGTAGCTTCGATGAAAGTAATTCGCAGTTTGATGAAGGAGCGCGCATGAACTTTGCGCAGGATAAAGGCGGGTCATCGCGCCTGACGGGCTTCGGCCTCGTTGTCTTGGTCCACGTCCTGATCGTCGGCGCCCTGGCCAGCGGCCTGGCGACGAAGATCAAGGAGGCGGTGAAGGGCCCGATCGACGTCAAGGTCGTCGAGGAAAAGGTCAAGCCGCCGCCGCCGCCTGAAAAGGTCGTGCCGCCGCCCCCGGACATCAAGGCGCCGCCGCCGCCGTTCGTGCCGCCGCCCGAAGTCGTCGTGACGGCCCCGCCGCCGCCGACCCAGACGGTGGCCGTGCAGTCGACGACGCCGCCTCCGGCCCAGGAGTTCCGCCCGGCACCGCCGCCGGCCGCTCCCGCGCCGCCGGCCCCGCCGGCCCCGAAGGTGCGTTCGGCGATCGGCAGCTGCAGCAAGATGGGCAAGCCGGAGATGCCGGCGCTCAACTGGAGCGGCACCGCCAGCTACAAGGCCACGTTCACCGTCAGGGGTGGCAAGGTGGTCGAGATCTCCCTGGCGACCCTGCGTGGCGCCAGCGACCGCAAGGCGGATCGCGCGCTCAAGAACGCGATCACCTCGACGCTGTCGGAGACCTATGAATGCGTGGACGCGGTCCTGGAACAGGAATTCGTGTTCAACATGGAATGATCCGCGGGACCGTCCGACCCGCGATCGACTGAATACGGAGCGCCCGACGCGCTCCGGACCCCTCAACCTGAGTTCAAGACTTTTTGCGTAGGAGCTAACTCCATGATCTCTCGTCTGTCTGCCTTGTTTGCGGCCGTCGCCTGCGCCGCGACCCTGGCCGTCTCCCCGCTGGCCGCCCAAGCGCAGGACCAGGCTGCCTCGGCCGCCGCCTCCGCCGCTGAAGCCACTCCCGCTCCTGCCGACATCGCTCCCGCCGCCGTCGCCGAACCGGCCGCCGCCAAGCCGGTCGACAACCCCTACAGCCTGGGCAACATCGTCGCCCACGGCAACGTGGTCGACCAGGCCGTGCTGGCCATCCTGGCCATCATGTCCATGGGTTCCTGGTACATCCTGTTCACGAAGCTCTGGGACACCTCCAAGATCGCCCGTGAAGCCAAGGAAGTCCGCGCCTCGTTCTTCAAGAAGGCCTCCCTGCAGGAAGGCCTGAAGAGCCTGAGCGAGACCGGCGCGTTCCGCTTCATCGCCCAGACCGGCGTGGAAGCTTCGGAACACCACGAAGGCGCGCTGACCGAGAACATCGACCACAACACCTGGGTCACGATGAACATCGACCGCGCCGTGCAGGAAGTGAACTCGCGCCTGCAAGGCGGCCTGGGCTTCCTGGCCACCGTCGGCTCGACCAGCCCCTTCATCGGCCTGTTCGGCACCGTGTGGGGCATCCTGCAGGCGCTGACCCAGATCGGCGTGGCCGGTCAGGCTTCGATCGACAAGGTCGCCGGCCCCGTGGGCGCCGCGCTGATCATGACCGCCATCGGTCTGGGCGTGGCCGTTCCGGCCGTGCTGGGCTACAACTGGCTGGTCAACCGCAACAAGTCGGTCATGGGCCAGGTCCGTGCCTTCGCTGCTGACCTGCACGGCGTCCTGATGGGCAGCCGCAAGGTCGCCGGCCGCTAATCCACAGCAGTCCCGGAGACGCAATATGGGGATGAACGTAGGTTCGTCCGGTGGCGACGACGAGGTGGTCTCGACCATCAACACCACGCCCCTGGTGGACGTGATGCTGGTGCTCCTGATCATCTTCCTGATCACCGTGCCGGTGGTGACGCAATCGGTGGGGGTGACCCTGCCGAAGGAGACGAACGTCGTCCGCGTCACCAAGCCGGAGAACATCGAAATCGCGGTGACCAAGGATGGCGACATCTACTGGGGCGTGCAGCCGATTCCGGATACGGAAACGCTGGTGGCGCGCCTGAAGAAGGTGGCGGTTCTGAATCCTCAGCCGGAAGTCCACATCCGTGGCGACGAGAAATCGCGCTACGAGAACGTGGGCAAGGTGATGGTCGCGTGCCAGCGCGCGGGCATCATGTCCATCAAGTTCGTCACCGAGCCGCCGGCTCGTGGTGGCTGAAGGAGCTGAAGAATGGGTATGAATGTCGGAAGCTCCGGTGGTGGTGACGATCCCGAAACCATGCTGGACGTCAACACGACGCCGCTGATCGACGTGATGCTGGTGCTGCTGGTGATGCTGATCATCACCATCCCGATCCAGCTGCATTCGGTCAACCTGGACATGCCGCCGCCCAACAACCAGACGCCGCCGACCGAGCCGATCGTCCACGAAGTGGCGATCGACTTCGACGGCACCGTGTTCTGGGATGGCGCGGCCGTGCCGAACCACGCGGCGCTCGAGGCCAAGATGGCCGAGATCGCGGCGATTCCGGATCAACCGGAAGTGCACATCAAGCCGAACAAGCTGGCCGAGTACGGTTATGTCGCCAACGTGATGGCGTCGGCGCAGCGCCTGGGCGTCAAGAAGATGGCGATGGTCGGGAACGAGCAGTTCCTGAACTGAGACCGGATGCCTGTCTGATTGGTGTCTGACCAGAACGCGCTGCCCGCGAGGGTGGCGCGTTTTTCTTCGTAGGAGAGCAAGCGAATGAAACTCAAACTGCTGGCAACCGCCGCCGTGGGCGCCGCCGCGCTGGTGCTGGGCACGACGCCCGAAGGCAGCCTGAGCGTCCTGTCCCAGGCCGCCGCGCAGGTGCGCCCGCAAGTCGGCGGCGCGCTCAAGGCCGCGTCCGACCTGCTCAAGGCGGGCAAGGCGCAGGAAGCGATGGCCAAGATCCGCGAGGCCGAGGCCGTCCCTGGCCGCAACGCCGACGAGAACGCGACGCTGGAAGGCCTGCGCCTGTCCGCCGCCTCGCGCCTGGGCGATGCCGACGGCATGGCCAAGGCCTATGACGCGCTGAGCGCCGCCGGCAAGATGCCCGCGGCCAACAAGCTGCTGACGATGGAAGCCATCGCCGGCACCTACCTCCGCGCGGGCAATGGCGCCAAGGCGCTGGAGTGGGTCAACAAGTACAACGCCGCCGGTGGCAACAGCCCGACGATGAAGCAGATCCAGAGCGCCGCGCAGCTGCGTTCCGGTGACGTGACGACGGTGCTGAAGGACACGCTGGCCGAGATCGCCGCCGACGAGAAGGCCGGTCGCACGCCGTCGCAGGACAAGCTCAACACCGCGCTGTGGGCCGCCAACAAGAAGGGCGACGGCGCCACCGAGTCGGCGCTGATCCAGAAGCTGCTGAACTACTACCCGACGCCGAAGCTGTGGGCGCAGTCGCTGGGCACGCTGCAGAGCAAGAAGGGCTTCGCCGCCGGCCGCTACCAGGTCGACGTGCTGCGCCTGCGCCTGGTGACCGACAACATGCAGGGCGCCAACGACTACATGGAGCTGGCCCAGCTGGCGGGCGCGGCGGGTTATCCGGACGAAGGCAAGAAGGTGCTGGACAAGGGCTTCGCCGCAGGCGTCCTGAAGCCGACCGACGACAACGGCCGTCCGAAGCGCCTGGCCGACCTGCTGGACAAGCGGATCGCCGAAGCCAAGGCCGGTGCCGCCGCCGCCGAGACGGCCGCCCGCGGCGCCCGTGAAGGCGACGAGCTGGTGAAGGTCGGTTTCGCGCAGGTGCAGCGCGGCCAGGCCGCCGCCGGCATCAAGCTGATGGAGGAAGGCATCGCCAAGGGCAACCTGAAGCGTCCGGACGATGCCAAGCTCTACCTGGGCCTGGCGCAGTTCCTGGCCGGCGACAAGGCCAAGGCGCAAGCGACCTGGCGCACCGTCAAGGGCACCGACGGCTCGGCCGACCTGGCCGGCCTGTGGTCGGTGTACGCGCGCAGCGCGAAGCACTGATCGCGACAGACTGCCCGGCGCTCCTCGCGGCGCCGGTCAAACGCCAAGAAGCGCCGACGGCAACGTCGGCGCTTTTTTTCATGGGCGCTCGCTCGTCTGGAGTGATCAGGACGATCGCGCGTCCTTGCCGGCGGGAGGGGCAGGGGGCGCGCCGGCGGGGGCGTAGGCCCTGAGGAAGACGTCCACCGCGCGTCGCGCGGCCCGCTTGATCTGGAGCCGGCTCGGCGGCGGAAGATCGCGGTGGAACCACCGGTGGTAGTGCTCCGCGTTGACCAGCGCGCCGAAGTACTGGGCCAGGAGCCCCGGGTCCTCGCGGCGCAGCTCGCCCAGTTCCACCGCCTGCCGGAACATCTCCGTCATGACCGCCATGCCCCGCTGCGGGCCGACCTCGTAGAACATGCGGCCGATGTCCGAATGGCCGGCCGCGCCCAGCACCATGCGGTGCGCCGACACCGATTCGTCGCTGGTCAGGAATGCCGTCAGCTTCTCGGCGAAGCGGGTGAGCCTGGCTTCGAGGTCGCCGCCGCGGTACTCCGCGATCTCCGCCAGCGCCGTGGCCATGTGCCGGTCGCCGGCCGCCTCGGTCACCGCGAGGAACAGCTCCTCCTTCGACGCGAAGTAGCCATAGATCGTCGACTTCGATCCGCCGATGCGCTTGACGATCTCGGCCATCGACGCGCGCTCGTAGCCGAACTCCAGGAACACCTGCGAGGCCACTTCGAGGATGGCCTCGCGGCGCGCTTCAGTGCGGACTTTCACGACATCTCCTTAACCGTACCAATCGGTCCATTTTTTCTTGACACCCGGGAACTGTCAATCCAATAATCCGCGCCAATACCGAACCGTTCGGTACGCTTTAGAAATGACCAAGACTGCTCGACCCGGAGGTCCGCCATGAGCATCCGCCACGATCCCTTCCTGCCCACGGCGCTGCTGGCCGCTGTCGCGGCACTGGCCCTCGCTGCCTGCGGCGAGCCGCCGCATCCGCCCAACATGGGCGGCAACGGCACGCCGCAGGTCGCTGTGACGACCGTCAAGCCGCAGCGCCTGGCGTTGACGACCGAGTTGCCGGGCCGGGTCACGGCGGCGCTCGTCGCCGAGGTGCGACCGCAGGTCGGTGGGCTGGTGCAGGAGCGCCGCTTCAAGGAGGGCAGCGAGGTCAAGGCCGGCGAACTGCTGTACCAGATCGATCCGGCGACCTATCGCGCCAGCGTCGACAACGCGCAGGCCACGCTGGCCAAAGCCGAGGCGACGCTGGTGTCGGCGAGGCTGAAGGCCGGCCGCTACCACGAGCTGTCCGCGATCAAGGCCGTGAGCCAGCAGGAGGCCGACGATGCCGCCGCCAGCCTGCTGCAGGCCGAGGCCGACGTCGGCGCCGCGCGCGCCACGCTGCAGACGCAGCGCATCAACCTGGCCTACACCCGCATCACCGCGCCGATCAGCGGGCGCATCGGCCGCTCCACGGTGACGCCGGGCGCGCTGATCACCGCCAACCAGGCCACCGCGATGGCGACGGTGCAGCAGCTCGATCCCATCTATGTCGACGTGACGCAATCCATCGGCACGCTGCTGGCGCTCAAGCGCTCGCTGGAGAACGGCCGGCTCAAGAGCGGCACGGCCGCCGTGCGGCTGGTGCTCGAGGACGGCAGCGTCTATCCGCAGGCCGGCAAGCTGCAGTTCTCCGAGGTGACGGTGGACCAGAACACCAGCGCCGTGACGCTGCGGGCCGAGTTCCCGAATCCGCGCGGCGACCTGCTGCCCGGCATGTACGCGAAGGCGGTGATCGAGGAGGGCGTGATCGACCAGGCCGTGCTGGTGCCGCAACCGGCGGTCAGTCGCGACAGCACCGGCAAGCCGGTGGCCTTCGTCGTGGACGGCGACGGCAAGCTCGCGCAGCGCGCGCTGACGACGGAGCGGGCCATCGGCGATCAATGGCTGGTCGGCAGCGGCCTGAAGGCCGGCGACCGGCTCGTCGTCGAGGGCCAGCAGAAGGCGCGGCCGGGACAGCCGGTCGAGGTCAAGGCGGCGGCCATGCCGCCTGTGCCCGTCGCCGTGAAGACCGCCGCGGCCAGCGCCGCGACCGCGCATTGAGCATCGGACGGAGACCCTCATGGCTCGCTTCTTCATCGACCGTCCGATCTTCGCCTGGGTCCTGGCCATCATCACGATGCTGGCCGGCACCGTCGCGGTGCTGACCCTGCCGATCGCGCAATACCCCACCATCGCCCCGCCCGCCATCGCCATCACGGCGAACTATCCCGGCGCCTCCTCCAAAACCCTGGAGGACACCGTCACGCAGGTCATCGAGCAGAAGATGAAGGGACTGGACCGCCTGTCCTACATCGCCTCGACCAGCGAATCGACCGGCAGCGTGACCATCACCCTGACCTTCGAGACCGGCACCAATCCCGACACCGCGCAGGTGCAGGTCCAGAACAAGCTGGCGCTGGCGACCCCGCTGCTGCCGCAGGAGGTCCAGCAGCAGGGCGTGCAGGTCGCCAAGTCGGCCAACAACTTCCTGAATGTGCTGGCCTTCATCTCGGAGGACGGCCGGCTCAACGGATCCGACCTGTCGGACTACGTCGCGGCCAACGTGCAGGACCCGATCAGCCGCGTGGAAGGCGTGGGTGACACGACGCTGTTCGGCTCGCAATATGCGATGCGCATCTGGCTGGACCCGGGCAAGCTCAACAGCTTCAAGCTGACGCCGCTCGATGTGAAGGCCGCGGTGCAGGCGCAGAACGCGCAGGTCTCGGCCGGCCAGCTCGGTGGCCTGCCGGCGGTGCCGAGCCAGCAGCTCAACGCGACCATCACCGCGCAGACGCGGCTGAAGACGGCCGAGGAGTTCGAGGCCATCCTGCTGCGCACGCAGGCGGACGGCTCGGCGGTGCGGCTGCGCGACGTGGCGCGCGTCGAGCTGGGCAGCGAGAGTTACGCCACGGTCGCGCACTTCAACGGCAAGCCGGCGGCGGGCCTGGCGATCAAGCTGGCGACCGGCGCGAACGCGCTCGACACGGTCAAGGGCATCGATGCGAAGCTCGACGAGCTCAGCAAGTTCTTCCCGCCCGGCGTCAAGGTGATCAAGCCCTACGACACGACGCCGTTCGTGCGCATCTCCATCGAGGAGGTGATCAAGACGCTGATCGAGGCCGTGGTGCTGGTCTTCCTGGTCATGTACCTGTTCCTGCAGAACTTCCGCGCCACGCTGATCCCGACGATCGCGGTGCCGGTGGTGCTGATGGGGACCTTCGGCGTGCTGGCGGTGTTCGGCTACTCGCTCAACACGCTGACGATGCTGGCGATGGTGCTGGCCATCGGCCTGCTGGTCGACGACGCGATCGTCGTTGTCGAGAACGTCGAGCGCGTGATGAGCGAGGAAGGCCTGTCGCCGCTGGAGGCGACGCGCAAGTCGATGGGACAGATCACCGGCGCGCTGGTCGGCGTGGCGCTGGTGCTGGCGGCGGTCTTCGTGCCGATGGCCTTCTTCGGCGGCTCGACCGGCGTGATCTACCGCCAGTTCACCGTGACCATCGTGTCGGCGATGACGCTGTCGGTGCTGGTGGCGATGATCCTGACGCCGGCGCTGTGCGCGACGCTGCTCAAGCCGGTGGCCAAGGGCCATGCGCTGGCCGCGACCGGCTTCTTCGGCGCGTTCAACCGCGCCTTCGATCGCGGCAATCGCCGCTACCAGGGCATCGTGCAGCACATGCTGGGCCGCGGCTGGCGCTACATGGCCGGCTACGCGGTGCTGGTGGCGGTGGTGGGATTCGTCTTCAGCAAAATCCCGGCCGGCTTCCTGCCGGAAGAGGACCAGGGCACGCTGTTCACGCTGGTGCAACTGCCGCCCGGCGCCACGCAGGCCAGGACGCAGGAGGTGCTCCAGCAGGTCGACCATCACTTCCTGGTCGAGCAGAAGGACGCGGTGGACGCCATCTTCTCGGTGGCGGGCTTCAGCTTCGCGGGCAGCGGCCAGAACGCCGGCTTCGCCTTCGTGAAACTCAAGCCCTGGGGCGACCGCGTCCGGCCGGAGCTGAAGGCCGCGGCGGTGGCCGGACGGGCGATGGAGACGCTGTCGAAGATCCGCAACGCGACGGTCTTCGCGATCGTGCCGCCCGCGGTGTCGGAGCTGGGCAATGCGAGCGGCTTCGACCTGATGCTGCAAGACCGCGCCAACCTCGGCCATGCCGCGCTGATGCAGGCCCGCAACCAGCTGCTGGGCGCGCTGATGAAGGAGCCGGGCCTGGTCGCCGTGCGGCCCAACGGCATGGAGGACTCGCCCGACTTCCGGCTCGACATCGACGAGCACAAGGTCGGCGCGCTGGGCCTGTCGATGAGCGACGTGAACGCGACCTTCTCGACCGCCTGGGGCAGCAACTACGTCAACGACTTCATCGATCGTGGCCGGGTGAAGAAGGTCTTCCTGCAGTCGGATGCGCCGTTCCGGATGCTGCCGGGCGACATCGACCATTGGTTCGTCCGCAATGCCGCCGGGACCATGGTGCCCTTCAGCGCCTTCGCCACCGCCAGCTGGACCCTGGGCTCCCCGCGCCTGGAGCGTTACAACGGCGTGCCGTCGGTGGAGATCCTGGGCATGGCGCTGCCGGGCGCGCTGTCCAGCGGCCAGGCGCTGGACCTGGTGGAGCGCCACGCGGCCGCGCTGCCGCCGGGCATCGGCTACGAGTGGACCGGCGTCTCGCGCCAGGAGCGCGAGGCCGGCGGCCAGGCGGGCCTGCTGTACGCGGTGTCCATCCTGGTGGTGTTCCTGTGCCTGGCGGCGCTGTACGAGAGCTGGTCCATCCCGTTCTCGGTGGTGCTGGTGGTGCCGCTGGGCGTGCTGGGCACGCTGGTCGGCGCGGTGCTGACCTGGAAGATGAACGACGTCTACTTCCAGGTGGGCCTGCTGACCACGGTGGGCCTGGCCTCGAAGAACGCGATCCTGATCGTCGAGTTCGCGAAGGAGCTGCATGCGAAAGGCATGTCCACCCTCGAGGCCGCGATCGCCGCGGCGCGCATGCGCCTGCGGCCGATCCTGATGACCTCGCTGGCCTTCATCCTGGGCGTGCTGCCGCTGATGGTCAGCAAGGGCGCCGGCGCCGGCGCGCAGAACGCGCTCGGCACGGCCGTCGTCGGCGGCATGGTGTCCGGCACGGTGCTGGCGATCTTCTTCGTGCCGCTGTTCTTCGTCGTCGTGCAGGGACTGTTCGGGCGTAACAAGCCCGCGGCGGCCGAGTCCGCCGGGGCCCCCGCCGCCGATGCCTCCCCCCTGTTGAACGAGGGCCACTGACATGACCCGATTGATCTCCCTGGTCCCTTCGCCGACCTGGCCCGGCCTGACGGCGCTGGCGGCGGCCCTGCTGCTGAGCGGCTGCGTCAACCTGGCGCCGCGCTACGAGCGTCCCGCCGCGCCGGTGCCCGAGCACTACCCGGACGCCCCGGCGGACGCTGGATCGAACGGCGCCGCGAACGCGGACGTCGGCTGGCGGACCTTCTTCGCCGACGCGAAGCTGCGGGGCCTGATCGAGCTGGCGCTCGACAACAACCGCGACCTGCGCGTGGCGGTGCTCAACATCGCGCAGGCCCGCGCGCAGTACCGGATCCAGGACGCGGCCACCTTGCCGACGCTGAGCGCCAGCGGCAGCGGCACCGCGACCCGCACGCCGGCCAGCCTCTCGGCGACCGGCGAGGCGCTGACCAGCCACCAGTACAGCGCGACGCTGGGCGTCAGCGCCTATGAGCTGGACCTGTTCGGCCGCGTGCGCAGCCTGAGCGCGCAGGCGCTGGAGCAATACCTGTCCACCGAGGAAGCGAGGCGCAGCACCCAGATCTCGCTGGTGGCCGAGGTGGCCACGGCCTACCTGACCTGGGCCGCGGACCTGGAGCGCCTGGCGCTGGCGCGCGAGACGCTGCGCAGCCAGTCCGACACCTACACGCTGACCCAGCGCAGCTTCGAGCTGGGCAGCGCCTCGGCGCTGACGCTGCGGCAGGTGCAGACCAGCGTCGACAGCGCGCGCGTGGACGTGGCGCGCTACACCGGCCAGATCGCGCAGGACCGCAATGCGCTGGCGCTGCTGCTGGGTGCGCCGGTGCCGGGAGAACTGGCGCCGGGCGCTCTCGGCGACTCGCTCAACGCGCTCCCCGAGCTGCCGGCCGGACTGCCGTCGGAGCTGATGCTGCGCCGGCCCGACCTGCTGCAGTCGGAGCACAAGCTCAAGGCCGCCACGGCCAACATCGGCGCGGCGCGCGCGGCCTTCTATCCGCGCATCAGCCTGACGGCCTCGGCGGGCAGCGGCAGCGCGGACCTGTCAGGCCTTTTCAAGGGCGGTTCGGGATCCTGGACCTTCCTGCCGCAGATCAGCCTGCCGATCTTCGACGGTGGCAGCAACCGGGCTTCGCTCGACAGCGCCATCGCCGGACGCGACATCGCCGTGGCGCAGTACGAGCAGGCGATCCAGTCCGCCTTCCGCGAGGTGGCGGACGCGCTGGCGCAGCGCGAGGCGCTGAGCGGTCAGCTGCAGGCGCAGCAGTCGCTGGTCGAGGCGAGCGGCGACGCGCTGAAGCTGTCCGATGCCCGCTTCGCGCGCGGCGTCGACAGCTACCTGGACGTGCTGGATGCGCAGCGCTCCTGGTACGGCGCGCAGCAGACGCTGATCGGCATGCGGCTCTCGCGGCTCACCAACGGGGTGACGCTCTACAAGGCGCTGGGCGGTGGCTGGAACGGCTGAGCGCCGGTCGCGGCCGCGGTTGCGGTCGCGGTCGCGGTCGCGAGGAGCAGTGTTGAGCACCAGGAGGGCATCCATGGACCAGGAAGGCGACCTGAAACCAGCAGGCCCGGCGCCCGCGCCGCGCGGCCGGCCGTCGCGGCGGTCGATGCTGCTGTCGACGGCGATCCGCGTGCTGCAGGAGCGCGGCATCCGCAACATGACGCTGGAGGAGGTGTGCTCGGCGTCGGGGGTGTCGCGGGGCGCGGTGTACTGGCACTTCCGGTCGAAGGAGCGCCTGGTGGAGGAGTCGCTCGCGGCGACGACGCTGCCGCTGGAGCAACTGCGGCAGCAGGCCTGGGAGGATCCTTGCACGACGCTGGCGCGGGCGGTGATGGCCTGCGTGACCCAGGAGCGCCTGCGCGGGCTGTGCGTGACGCTGCTGTTCAACGCGTCGGAGGCGGCGGCGCGGGCGCGGATGGCCCGGGTGCGGGTGGCGGTCACCTGGTTCCTGGCGCGGCATTGCGTGGCCCGGCGTGACGTGCTCGGCCGCGTGGCGCGGCGGCATCGGGTGCAGCTCGCGCATGCGATGGTGATGGGCTCGCTCATCGAGTTCATGGCCTTCATGCCCAGGGACATCGCCGGCGAGCATGCGCTCGCGCAGGCGCTGCGCCGGCTGGTCGGCGCCGGGCCGGCGCAGGAGCGGCTCCAGCCGGTGTGAGCCGCTTCGCGCCAGCGGGCGCAGCGCGTCGTGGCGCGCTCGATGGAACGGCGTGCGTACCGCTTCGCTCGCGCCTGGACGGAATATGAGATGCTCCGCGCCCGATGCGGTCGGCGGCTTGTCCCCTGGCCGCATCTCGGCGGGGAGTCAGCCCTTGAAGGTGATGTGCGTGGGAATTGGAAGACGTCTCGGAATGCTGGTGCTGGCGGCGACGCTGGCCGGTTGCTCGACCTATCGGCCCTGGATCAATGGCGGCCTCGCGGCGGGCGCGGATGGCGCACCCGCCGCGGCGCCGGTCGCCCCGCGACGCACGCCGCCGGCGGTCGTGGCCGCCGTCACGCTGTCCGGCGGGGGCGCGCGGGCGGCCGCGTTCGGCCTGGGCGTGCTGCGCGAGATGAAGGCCACGCCGTTCAGTCTCGAGGGCCAACCCACGACGTTGCTGGACCAGGTCGCGCTGGTCAGCGGGGTGTCCGGCGGCAGCATCCTGGCCGCGCACTTCGCGGCCTTCGGCGACGAGACGCTGACGCGCTTCGAGCCCGACTTCCTGATGGTGCCCTTCGAGGCCGGCCTGATCCGCCAGGCCTTCGCGCCGACACGCCTGTATCACCTGACCTCGCCGTGGTACGGCCGCAGCCACATCCTGGCGCAGCGGCTCGACGAGCTCTATCGCGGCCTGACCTTCGGCGACCTGAAGTCACGCCCCCATGCGCCGGACCTGATGGTGACCGCCACCGACCTCACCACCGGCGCCCCCTTCGATTTCACGCCCGAGCAGTTCGGCCTGATCTGCTCGGACCTGGACCGCACGCCGCTGTCGTTCGCGGTCGCGGCCTCGTCGGCGGTGCCCATCCTGCTGTCGCCGATGACCCTGAAGAACCACGCCGGCGAATGTGCCCCCCCGGCGGCGGCGGCGCGCGGCCCGGCGACGTCCGACGACTACCGCACCCGCCTGCTGGCGCTGAGCGCGCAAAGCTACCGCGACGCCAAGGAGCGGCCGTACATCCACCTCGTGGACGGCGGGGTCTCCGACAACACCGGCGCGCGGCTGATGCTGGACCGGCTGCTGGCCGGCGGCTCGATCGCCTCGTCCTTCCCGGACGCGCCGCCCGGCTCGATCCACCGGATGGTCCTGATCACCGTGAACTCGGAGCGTGACCTGGCCGAGCGCATCGACGCCAGCGACCAGGTGCCGTCGACGGGGCAGGTCATCGAGACCCTGGTCTTCGGCGCCGGCGCGCGCGAGACGCAGGTGACGCTGGCCATGCTCAACGACGACCACCGTCGCTGGCAGGCGGAACTGATGCGCACGCGCGGCACGCCGGGGAGTCCGTTCGCGGCGGACGCCGAGCTCCACATCGTCAGCGTGAGCCTGCATGACGTGCCGGACGACAAGATCCGCCACAGCCTGCTGCGCGTGCCGACGGCCTTCACCATCGAGGGCCGCGACGTGCAGGAGCTGCAGAAGGCCGGTGCCGAGGCGCTGCGTTCGGCCCCCGCGTTCATCCGCTTGAGGGAAAGCCTGGGCCGGCTGAAGTGAGGCGCGGCGGGCGCCGCAGCGTCCGCCCGGCGCGCCCCTCGATGCTCACTTCGGCGCCATCCGGATCGCGCCGTCCAGGCGGATCACCTCGCCGTTGAGCATGTCGTTGGTGACGATCTGGTGGACCAGCTTGGCGTAGTCCTCCGGGCGGCCCAGGCGGGACGGGAAGGGCACGCTCGCGGCCAGCGCGTCCTGCACCTCCTGCGGCATGCCGAACAGCATCGGCGTGCCGAAGATGCCGGGGGCGATCGTCATGTTGCGGATGCCGTTGCGGGCCAGGTCGCGCGCGATCGGCAGCGTCATGCCGACCACGCCGCCCTTGGAGGCCGCATAGGCCGCCTGGCCCATCTGGCCGTCATAGGCGGCGACCGAGGCGGTCGAGATCAGGACGCCGCGCTCGCCGGTGGGCTCGGGCTCGTTTTTGCTCATCGCCTCGGCGGCCACGCGGATCATGTTGAAGCTGCCGATGAGGTTGACGGTGATCACCTTCGAGAAGGTGGCCAGCGGATGCGCGCCATCCTTGCCGACGGTCTTGGCCGCAGGCGCAATGCCTGCGCAGTTCACCAGGCCCATCAGCTTGCCCAGCGAGACCGCCACGGCCACTGCCGCCTGCGCGTCGGCCTCCTGGCTGACGTCGCACTTGATGAAGGTGCCGCCCAGCTCCTTGGCCAGGGCTTCGCCACGCTCGACCTGCAGGTCGGCGATGACGACGGTCGCGCCTTCGCGCGCCAGCATGCGGGCCGTGCCCTCGCCGAGTCCCGACGCGCCGCCGGTGACGATGAAGACCTTGTTCGCGATGTCCATGGGATGTCTCCTTCCAGGGGGGGCCTGTGACCGGGCGGCGGCGAGGCGTCCGCGCGGTGGCTGGTTGCCGTTGACGTAAACGTCAATTGTCGGCGGAAAAATGGCGACCTCGTGGGCCGCCATCGTTGCAGTCGCGACGCGCGCGTCGCGGATCGTCGGGTCTCAGCCCAGCGCGGCGAGGGCGCGGCCGGTGATCTCGTCGACCGTGCCGATGCCTTCGATGCGGCGGTACTGCGGCGCCTGCGCGTCACCGCTGGCGGCCCAGGTCGAGTAGTAGTCCACCAGCGGGCGGGTCTGCGCCTGGTACACCTCGAGCCGCTTCTTGACGGTCTCTTCCTTGTCGTCGTCGCGCTGGATCAGGTCCTCGCCGGTGACGTCGTCCTTGCCGGCGACCTTGGGCGGGTTGAACTTGGTGTGATAGGTGCGACCCGAGCCGACGTGCACGCGGCGGCCGCTCATGCGCTCGATGATCGCGGCGTCAGGGACGTCGATCTCGAGCACGAAATCCAGCTTCACGCCGGCGGCCTTCATCGCGTCGGCCTGCGGGATGGTGCGGGGGAAGCCGTCGAACAGGAAACCCTTGGCGCAGTCCGGCTGCGCGATGCGCTCCTTGACCAGGCCGATGATGATGTCGTCGCTGACGAGGCCGCCAGCGTCCATCACCTTCTTGGCCGCGACGCCGAGTTCGGTGCCCGCCTTGACGGCGGCGCGCAGCATGTCTCCGGTGGAGATCTGCGGGATACCGAACTTTTGGCAGATGAAAGCCGCCTGGGTGCCTTTACCGGCGCCAGGGGCGCCCAGAAGAATCAGTCGCATGGGTCTCCTCGATATGGGGAGAGGGCGCGCCGCACGGGTCGACGCGCCCTCGAAAACTGCGGGCGAGGATAGCACGGGCCTGCCTACGCCCCGCTGACGCGACCGTCGAATGACAGGGGCCGTCACCCGGTCGGGCCAGGGTCGCGATTCAGCTGGCCATCAGCTGTCTGACGCGTTCGAGGTCCTCGGGCGTGTCCACGCCGGGACCGGGCCGCTCGTCGCTGACATGCACCGCGATGCGCTCGCCGTGCCACAGCACGCGCAGTTGCTCGAGGGCCTCGATCTGCTCCAGCGGCGAGACGGCCAGCGTCGGGAAGCGGCGCAGGAAGCCGGCGCGATAGGCATACAGGCCGACGTGGCGCAGGACCGCCCCGGGCTTAATGCGGGCGCCGCCGCCGGGCGCGTCCCGCCACCAGGGGATGGGCGCGCGGGAGAAATACAGCGCCAGGCCTTGCGCGTCGGTCACCAGCTTCACCACGTTCGGATTCGCGAACTCGGCGTCGTCGTCGATCGCGTGCGCGACCGTCGCCATCGCGCACTGCGGCCGCGCGGCCAGCAGCTCGGCGCAGGCGCGGATCATCGCCGGCGCGATCAGCGGCTCGTCGCCCTGGACGTTCACCACCAGCGCGTCGTCCGGCAGCGCCAGCAGCTCGCAGGCCTCGGCCAGGCGGTCGCTGCCGCTGGCGTGGTCGGCCCGGGTCATCAGCGCGCGGATGCCGTGGGCCTCGCAGGCCTGGCGCACCTCGGCCGCGTCGGTGGCCACCACGACCTGGGCCGCGCCGGCCAGCGCGGCCCGACGCGCGACCTGCACGATCATCGGCGCGCCGGCGATGTCCGCCAGCGGCTTGTTCGGCAGTCGCGTCGAGGCCAGCCGGGCCGGGATGACGATGTGGAAGGGCGAGTTCACGCCGGGTCGCCTTCGGCGTCGGTGGAGCGGGCCTCGTTGGCCAGCATCACCGGGATGCCGTCGCGGATCGGGAAGGCCAGGCGGTCGGCGGGGCAGACCAGCTCGCGGTCGGGCAGGCCGGTCGCCGCGGCGTTGCGGCGGTCTTCCAGCGGGCCCTTGCAGACGGGGCACACCAGCATCTCAATCAGTCGATGGTCCATGGGGGAGCAGCCGCCGCAACTCGCGCTGCAGCGCCTCTTCAAAAGCGGGTTCGGGGCGGAAGTCTAGCGCCACCACCCAGATGCGGCAGCCCTGCAGCGCCTCGGGGCGCAGCTTGACGGCATCCTTCTCGGTGATGACGACCTCGTCGGTGCGCGCCCAGGGCAGCGGGTCCAGCGCGGCATGATCGGGCAGGGCCAGCGCGCGGAAGTTCAGGCCCTGCTCGCCGAGCATGTCGAAGAAGCGCTGCGGCCGCGCCAGGCCGGCGGCCGCCAGCAGCGGCTTGCCGCGCAGCGCGTGCAGGCGCTCGAGCCGGGCCGGCTCGCCGCGCCACCAGTCCGCCAGCGCGACCGCGCCCGCCAGTTGCCGGGTGCCGACGTAGCCGGGCAGGGCGGTGCTGGGGCGGCCGGTGCTGTAGAGCACCAGGGTGTCCGCGCAGGAGCCCGGCGGCGGCGGCAGGGCGCGTGACTGGCGCAGCGGCCCCGCCGGGAGCAGCCGGCCGTTGCCCAGGCCGCGCTCGTCGAAGACGAGGAGGCTCAGCTGCCGCGGCAGCCGCCAGTGCTGCAGGCCGTCGTCGGAGACCAGCAGCTGGATGTCGGGGTTGGCCTGGAGCAGCGCGCGCGCCGCCGCGATGCGGTCGCGGCCGACGGCCACCGGCACGCCGGCGCGCAGCTTGATCAGCAGGGGTTCGTCGCCGACGTCCTCGGCGCGGTCGCCGTCGGCGATGACGCGCACCTGCGCCTCGTCGGCGCGACCGTAGCCGCGCGAGATGACGCCGGCGCGCAGGTTCAGGCGCTGGAGCGTGTCCAGCAGCGCGAGGGTGGTGGGCGTCTTGCCGGCGCCGCCGACGACCCAGTTGCCGACGACGATGACCGGCACCGGCAGCGGCTCGCTGCGCTTGAGGCCGAACCGGTAGAGCAGCACCCGCAGCCGGATCACCGCGCCGTGCAGCGCGGCCAGCGGGCGGAGCAGGTGGGCCAGGCGGTCGTCGTCGCGCCAGGCGCGCTGCAGCCGGTCTTCAAGTGCGGGCCGGGTCATGCGCGGGCCCGGCTGGCCGCGGCGCCCACGGCGGTCATTGCGGCTTGTTGGCGGCGAAGGTCAGTCGCGTCAGGTTGGCGCGACGCGCCGCGTCCATCGCGTTGACCACCGCCTGGTGCGGCGTCGCCGCGTCGGCGGAGACGATGACCACCGGTTCCTGTTTGCCTTGCGCCGCCTGCAGCAGCGCGGCGGTCAGCAGGTCGACGCTGCGACCCTCGACCGCGTTGCGGTCGATCGCGTAGCGGCCGTCCGCCGAGATCGCCACGATGATCTCGGCCGGCCGGTCCTTCAGTTGCTGGGCGTCCGCCGTCGGCAGCGTCAGCTGCAGCTCGGTGAACTTGGAATACGTGGTCGACAGCATCAGGAAGATCAGCACGACCAGCAGCACGTCGATGAACGGGATCAGGTTGATCTCCGGTTCCTCGCTCTGGCGACGGCGGAACTTCATGCCTTGGCCTTGCCTGGCGCGGGCGTGGCCACCGGCGGCGGCACGGTCACCGGACCGGTGTTGGCCGCATGGGCGCCGGCGGGCATCGCGCGGTTCACCAGGTGCGTCAGCAGACGCTCGCTGGCTTGTTCCATGTCCACGACGTAGGCCTCGATGCGGCCGCGGAAGTAGCGGTAGAACATCAGCGACGGGATCGCCACGATCAGGCCGAACGCGGTGTTGTAGAGCGCGATCGAGATGCCGTGCGCCAGCAGGCCGGGGTTGTTGCCGGTGGGGCTCTGGCTGCCGAAGATCTCGATCATGCCCACCACCGTGCCGAGCAGGCCCAGCAGCGGGGCGGCCGCGGCGATGGTGCCCAGCGTGTTGAGGTAGCGCTCCATCTGGTGGATCGCGTGGCGGCCGGCCAGCTCGAAGACCTGGCGCAGGCGGGCTTCGCCGGCGCGCGGATCGGCCTGCGAGGCGCGCAGCCCGGCGGCCAGCACCTGGCCCAGCAGCGAGTTCTCGGCCAGCTTGCCCACGACCTCACCGCTCGGGATCTGCAGCTGGGTCACGCCCAGCACTTCCTCGATCAGGCTGGGCGGCGCCACCCGGGCGGCGCGCAGGCTCACGACGCGCTCGATGATCAGCGCCAGGGCCACCACGGAACACAGCAGCAGCGGCCAGATCGGCCAACCGGCGGCTTGTATGATCGAAAACAAGGCTTTCCCTCCGTTCGGGCATCTCCGGCCCGGCGGCGCATTATGGCGCCACGCCGCCCGCGCTTCGACCACCGCGGCCCCTCATCACAAGCCCTTACAAACATCCACCGAACCTGTGGATAACTTTGTGGGCAACTGGTCGCGGAACCGTGCCAGGGCCCGTCAGCAAACGGCAAGGATTAGCCTGCTTCAAAAATGAGCAGGAAAAAGCTTTTGAAAAACAAGCGCTTATCGATATGTGACGCGGGCATGACGGGCAATATGGCCTGCGGAGCCAGCATTGGCGCGGCTGTGGAGTTCCCGACCCGCGCCATTGCTGGGTTTGCGCATGATTGACGCCCCACAACCCGCATCGCCACGGATGGTCTGGGGGGTCGCGGCCCTATTGACGGCCCTTTCCGATGCATTGCAGGCCAGATTCCCCGTCGTGACGGTGCAAGGCGAGCTGTCGGGTTTCACCCGCGCGGCCAGCGGCCACTGCTACTTCAGCCTGAAGGATGCCGACGGCCAACCGGCGATGCTGCGCTGTGCGATGTTCCGGCGCGCCGCCTCGATGGTCGACTTCGCGCCGCGCGACGGCATGACCGTCGAGTTGAGAGGCCGGCTCGACCTCTACGGGCCGCGCGGCGAGCTGCAATTCATCGTCGAGGCGATGCGGCGCTCCGGCGAGGGCGCGCTGTACGAGCAGTTCCTGCGCCTGAAGGCGCGGCTGGAGGCGCAGGGCTGGTTCGATCCCGACCGCAAGCGCCGCCCGCCGCCCTACGCGCGCCGGATCGGCGTGATCACCTCGACCGGCGGCGCGGCCCTGCATGACGTGCTCACGGCGCTGCGCCGGCGCGCGCCGCATGCGCGGGTGTTCATCTACCCGACGTTGGTGCAGGGCAGCGAGGCCCCGCCGGCGATCGTTCGCGCGCTGGCCGCGGCGAACGCGCGTGCCGACGCCGAGGTGCTGCTGCTGGTGCGCGGTGGCGGTTCGCTCGAGGACCTCTGGGCCTTCAACGACGAGCGCGTCGTGCAGGCGGTGGGCGAATCGGCGCTGCCGGTGATCTGCGGCGTCGGGCACGAGACCGACATCACCCTCGCCGACCTCGCGGCCGACCTGCGGGCGCCGACGCCGACCGCCGCCGCGGAGCTGGCGACCGTGGCCCGCCAGCAATGCCTGGACAGCCTCGACGCGCTGGAGCGGCAGCTGCGGCGCCGAGTCGAGCAGCGTCTGGACGCGGCGGCGCAGCGGCTGGACCGGCTCGCGCTGCGGCTGGCGCGGCCGGGCGACGCGCTGTCGAGACCACGCCGCCGGCTCGATCTGCTGTCGCAGCGGCTGAGACAGGTCGCGCCGCGGACCGTGTCGATGGAGACCCAGCGCCTGTGCCACCTCGCGCAGCGCCTGGCCCAGGTCGCACCCCGCGCCGCCGCCCTGGAACAGCAGCGGCTGCGGCACCTGGCGCAGCGACTGGACCGCGCGCTGCCGCAACAGGCGCAGCGCGGCGCCCAGCGGCTGGAGGGGCTGGCGGCGCGCCTGCAGGCGCTCGACCCGCGCCAGGTGCTGGCGCGCGGTTATGCCTGGCTGGACGATGGCCAGGGGCGGGCGCTCGTTTCGGTGGAGCAGCTCCACGAGGGCCAGGACTTGCGCGCCGTGCTGGCCGACGGCGAGGCCGACCTGCGGGTCGGGCGCATCGCCCGCCGGGAGCGCTGAGGGGCGGCCTGCGCCCCGGGGCGGCGGGGTACGCGTGCTCCCGGCAGGGGCTTGATTTCGCTGCCTACAATCGCCCGCGACATCCGTCCCACCACCAACCGATTAGGAGTCCCTCATGGAACACGTCCTGCCCGAGCTGCCGTACGACAAGAAGGCGCTGGAACCGCACATCAGCGCCGAGACCTTCGAGTACCACCACGGCAAGCATCACAAGGCCTACGTGGACAACCTGAACAACCTGCAGAAGGGCACCGAGTTCGAAAGCAAGACGCTGGAAGAGATCGTCAAGACCTCGAGCGGTCCGATCTACAACAACGCCGCCCAGATCTGGAACCACACCTTCTTCTGGTCCTGCATGAAGCCCAACGGCGGCGGCGCGCCGACCGGCAAGCTGCTTGACGCGATCAATGCCAAGTGGGGCAGCGTCGACGCCTTCAAGGAAGCCTTCCAGAAGAGCGCCGTCGGCAACTTCGGTTCCGGCTGGACCTGGCTGGTGAAGAAGGCCGACGGCAGCGTCGACATCGTCAACACGGGCGCCGCCGGCACCCCGCTGACCACCGCCGACACCGCGCTGCTGACGATCGACGTGTGGGAACACGCCTACTACATCGACTACCGCAACGCGCGTCCGAAGTTCGTCGAGACCTTCCTGAAGAGCCTGGTCAACTGGGACTTCGCGCAAGCCAACTTCGGCAACTGACGCCGCGGCGCCTGCGCGAGCGGGCGCCGGATGGACCAACGGCCCGGAATCGCTCCCGGGCCGTTGTCGTTTCAGGCGGCGCCGCGACCTCGCGGCTTCGCCTCACTTGGGCCAGGGGCCGCCGCGCAGCTTCGAGCCGGCCTTCAGGCCGCGCTTGTCGAACCAGCCCTTGTTCATTTCCAGCACGTAACGCACCGGCTTGGTGGAGCAATGCGAGGCGTCGGACAACGGCTGCATCTCGACGATGTTGACGATGGTGCCGTCGTCGGCGACGAAGGCGGCCGACAGCGGGATCAGCGTGTTGCGCATCCAGAAGCACTGCTGCGCGGGCTGTTCGAACACGAAGATCATGCCGGCGTTGGGCGCCATCTCCTTGCGGGCCATCAGGCCGATGGCGCGCTGCTCGTCGGTGCGGGCGACCTCGGCATGGATCAGGTGCATGCCCGCGCCGAGCTCGACGACCGGCAGGCCGGTCTGCGGGATCTGCTGGGCCATGGCGGGCCCGGCGGCCGACAGCGCGGTGATCAACAGGGCGGTCGACAGGGCGGCGGACGATGCGGCGCGTTTGATATTGAGCATGACGTGACCTCGAGGATGGGCGGATTATCGCGGCCATGTTGCCCGCCCCCGCCGCCTCGGCCGATGCCGGCGCCCGGGGCGCCGACATCCGGCCCGCCAATCGCCCCCGCCGCGACGCGCCGCTGACGCCGGCGGCGTCCTCGGCGCCCGATGGACTCGACGAAGCGCTGCGCCCCGTCACGCAATGGCGCGCGGCAGCGGGTGGCGAGCGCATCGCGCGTACGCGCTTGCGGCTCTCGGGCATGCATTGCGCCGCCTGCGCCGGGCTGATCGAAACCACGCTGCAGGCGCGCCGCGGGGTTCACGCGGCGCAGGTGAACGCCTCCACCCAGACGCTGATGCTGGACTGGTCGCCGGCGGACGTCCCGTTCGAGGAGCTGCGGCAATCGCTGAGGGCCGCCGGCTACGACCTCGTCCCTGACCTTGCCGGGCCCGCGCGCGAACTGCGCCGGCGCGAGCACCGACAGGCCGTCTGGCGACTGTTCGTGGCGAGCTTCCTGATGATGCAGGTGATGATGCTGGCGTGGCCGTCCTACGTGGCCGCGCCTGGCGAGATGGCGCCGGACCAGGCGGCCCTGCTGCGCTGGGGCCAATGGGTGTTGACGCTGCCGGTCATGCTGCTGGCGGCGGGCCCGTTCTTCCAGGCCGCGGCCTCGCAGCTGCGCCAGCGCCGCATCGGCATGGACGTGCCCGTGGCCCTGGGACTGGCGGTCGCCTTCGTCGCCGGCAGCGGCGCGACGCTCGATCCGGGCGGGCTCTTCGGGCACGAGGTCTACTTCGACTCGATCACCATGTTCGTGGCCTTCCTGCTGGGCGCGCGCTACCTCGAACTGCGCGCGCGACACCGCGCCGCGCAGGCGCTCGAGCACGCCGCCGGCGAACTGCCGGAGCGGGTCGAGCGCCAGAAGCCGGACGGCAGCGTCGAAACGGTGCCCGTGGCGCAGCTGGCGCCGGGAGACCTCGTGCGCGTGGCAGCCGGGCAGCGCATTCCCGCCGATGCCACGGTGGACGCCGGTGCTGGTGCGGTGGACGAGTCGCTGCTCACCGGCGAGTCCAGACCGGTCGCGAAGGCGCCTGGCGACGAGGTGCTCGCCGGCAGCCTGAACCTCCAGGGCGTACTGATGCTGCGGGTGCGGCAGGTGGGCGAGCAGACCCGTCTGGCCGGCATCCGCCAGCTGATGACGCAGGCCTTCCAGGACCGTCCGGCGACGCTGCGCATGGCCGACCGCGTGGCGGGAGGGTTCCTGGCGGCGGTGCTCGTGCTGGCCGGCCTGGCCGCGCTCGCGTGGCAGCTGATCGATCCCTCGCGGGCGGTGGCCGTGGCGGTGTCCGTGCTGATCGTGACCTGTCCCTGCGCGCTGTCGCTGGCGGCGCCGGCGGCCTGGGTGGCCGCCGCCGGCACCTTGGCGCGACGCGGGCTTTTGCTGTCGCGGCTCGATGCGATCGAGACCCTGGCCGACATCGACGTCGTCGTCCTCGACAAGACCGGCACGCTGACCGATCCATCGCCCCGGCCCCGGCGCCAATGGCCCGACACGCTCGACGCCGACGCGCGGTCGGCGGCGCTCGCGCTGGCCGGCGCGTCGCACCATCCGCTGGCGCGCTCGCTCGCGCGAGCGTTGGAATCCGAACTCGACGCTCGGCCCCCGTCGTCGCCGGCGAAGCAGTGGGTGATCGAAGAGTTCAGCGGTCGTGGCCTGGAAGCGCTGGCCGACGATGGACGGCGATGGCGGCTCGGCGCGCCGCGCTGGGCGTCGACGCACTTCGAGCCGCAGGAGCGGCGAACCGGCGTGGCCGATGCGCAGGTCGTGCTCGCCTGTGACGGCATCGCCCGGGCCGCCTGGCAGTTCGACGAGGCGCTGCGCGACGATGCGCGGCCCGCGGTGAGCGCCTGGCGCGAGCGCGGGCTGGAGGTGCACCTGCTGTCCGGCGATGCACCCGAGCGCGTGGCCGCGATCGCGGACCAGGTCGGCCCGGTGCGATGGCGCGGCGGCGCGAGCCCCGAGGACAAGCTGGCCCATGTGGCGGCCTTGCAGGCCTGCGGCCATCGCGTGCTGATGATCGGCGACGGCATCAACGACGCGCCGGTGCTCGCCCGTGCGCAGGTCTCGGTGGCGATGGGGCAGGGCGCTGACCTCGCCAAGTCGCGCGCCGACGCGCTGCTGGTGTCGGACCGGCTCGGCGCGATCACCAACGCGCTCGGCCTGGCCCGGCGAACGCGCCAGGTGGCCCGCCAGAACCTGGCCTGGTCGGCGCTCTACAACGCGGCATGCGTGCCGATGGCGCTCGTGGGCTGGCTACCGCCGTGGGCGGCGGGCCTGGGCATGGCGACGAGTTCGCTGCTGGTGGTGGCCAACGCCGCACGCCTCGGACGCGACACGACCTTCCGTCGGTGAGGCCGCCCCCGACGCCTCGACATCGTTCCGGAACCCGCACATGGACATCCTCTACCTGCTGATCCCGTTCTCGGTCGTGCTGGTCCTGCTGGTGTTGATGGTGTTCGGCTGGGCCGTGCAGGACGGACAGCTCGAGTCGCTGGACCGGGAAGGTCAACGAATCCTTGAGGACGACGCCGGAGCTTGACCGTCATCAACACGCCGGCGAACCAGGCGCCGAACAATCGCCGCCAATCGCGCGAAGAGCGCCTCGAGGAGCCAGCATGGCAAGCAAATCAGAGTCAACGGAAGCACGCTCAGGCGCGCCCAGCTACGAGGACGGCGTGGTCCGCGCCTTCGCGCTGGCGGCGGTGCTGTGGGGCGTGGTGGGAATGCTGGTCGGCGTGGTCATCGCCGCGCAGCTCGCCTGGCCGGAGCTGAACTTCGGCATTCCCTGGCTCAGCTACGGCCGGCTCCGGCCGCTGCACACCAACGCGGTGATCTTCGCCTTCGGCGGCTGCGTGCTGATGGCCACTGCCTTCCACGTCGTCCAGCGCACCAGCCATGTGAAGCTGTTCGCCCCCGCCTTGGCCTGGTTCACCTTCTGGGGCTGGCAGGTCGTCATCGTGCTCGCCGCGATCACCCTGCCGCTGGGCCTGACCACCGGCAAGGAATACGCCGAACTCGAATGGCCCATCGACCTCCTGATCGCCGTGGTCTGGGTCGCCTACGCGATCGTCTTCTTCGGCACGATCGGCGTTCGTCGCGTGCGCCACATCTACGTGGCCAACTGGTTCTTCGGCGCCTTCATCATCGCGGTGGCGCTGCTGCACATCGTCAACAGCGCCGAGATCCCGGTCTCGCTGACCAAGAGCTACTCCGCCTATGCCGGCGTCCAGGACGCCATGGTGCAGTGGTGGTACGGCCACAACGCGGTCGGCTTCTTCCTGACGGCCGGCTTCCTCGGCCTGATGTACTACTACATCCCCAAGCAGGCCAACCGGCCGGTCTACAGCTACCGGCTGTCGATCGTCCACTTCTGGGCGCTGATCTTCACCTACATGTGGGCGGGCCCCCACCACCTGCACTACACCGCGCTGCCGGACTGGGCGCAGAGCGTCGGCATGCTGTTCTCGCTGGTGCTGCTGGCGCCGAGCTGGGGCGGCATGATCAACGGCGTCATGACGCTCAGCGGCGCGTGGCACAAGCTGCGCGACGACCCGATCCTGAAGTTCCTGATCGTGGCGCTGTCGTTCTACGGCATGTCGACCTTCGAGGGGCCGATGATGTCGATCAAGACCGTCAACGCGCTCTCCCACTACACCGACTGGACCGTCGGCCACGTGCACAGCGGCGCGCTGGGCTGGGTGGGCTTCATCTCGATGGGGGCGCTGTACCACCTCATCCCCCGCATGTACGGCCGCGTGGAGATGTATTCCAAGCGCGCCATCGAACTGCACTTCTGGATCGCCACGCTGGGCATCGTGCTCTACATCGCCGCGATGTGGATCGCCGGCGTCATGCAGGGCCTGATGTGGCGCGCGGTGAATCCGGACGGCACGTTGACCTGGACCTTCGCCGAGAGCGTCAAGGCGACCTACCCGTTCTACGTGGTGCGGCTGCTGGGCGGCCTGCTGTACCTGAGCGGGATGTGCCTGATGGCCTGGAACGTCGTGATGACCGTCCGAGTCGGCCGCCCGGCCCGCCATCCCATTCCCGGCGCCGCGTTCGCGGCCGCCGCCTGAACGCCCGGACCCCAAGGAGCACGTCATGGCCAATGCCCATGCCCCCGCCACCGGTCACGAGCGCATCGAGACCAGCAACTTCCTGATGATCGTGCTGGTGCTGCTGACGGTGATCGTCGGCGGCATCGTCGAGATCGTCCCGCTGTTCTTCCAGCGCTCGACCACGCAGGCCGTCGAGCATCTGAAGCCGTATTCCCCGCTGCAGCTCGCCGGTCGCGATGTCTACATCCGCGAGGGTTGCTACAACTGCCACTCCCAGATGATCCGCCCACTGCGCGCCGAGACACTGCGCTACGGGCACTACTCGGTCGCCGGCGAGTTCGTCTACGACCACCCCTTCCAGTGGGGCAGCAAGCGCACCGGCCCCGACCTGGCCCGGGTCGGCGGCAAGTACAGCGACGAGTGGCACCGCCTGCACCTGATCAATCCGCGGGACCTGGTGCCCGAGTCCAACATGCCGGCCTACGCCTGGTTGTCGGGCGCGGCGCTCGACCCGAAGGACCTCGCGCCCAAGATGCGCGCGCTGCGGACCGTCGGTGTGCCCTACACGGACGAGCAGATCGCCCAGGCCGGCACCGAGGTCCAGGGCAAGACCGAAATGGATGCCGTCGTCGCCTACCTGCAGGTGCTGGGCACCGCGCTGAAGCCCTGATCGGAGCGCCGTCATGCCTGACATCGATGTGAATGTGCTGCGCTCCGCGGTGACCGTGCTGTCGCTGCTGGTGTTCGCCGGCATCGTGGGCTGGGCCTATGCCCGCCGCAACCGGGACCGATTCGAAGACCAGGGGGCGCTCGTCCTGTCGGACGAGGACGTGGCGCTCCAAGGAGGTCGTCATGAGTGATTTCGTTTCGAACGGCTGGTCGCTGTTCGTGGCCGCCGCCACCGTGCTGGGCCTGGCCCTGTGCCTGGCCCTGCTGATCATCGCCAGCCGCCGCAAGGTGATGGCCGCCGACAACTCCACCGGCCACGTCTGGGACGAGGACATCCGGGAGCTCAACAACCCGCTGCCTCGCTGGTGGATGGTGTTGTTCGTGCTGACGGTGGTCTTCTCGGTGCTCTATCTGGCGCTGTATCCGGGTCTGGGCGGCTACGCCGGTCGGCTAGGCTGGTCGAGCACCGGCCAGTTCGACGCCGAGCAGGCCGAGGCCCGGGAGGCCATGCGGACGATCTACGCCAGGTTCGACGGCCTGCCGGTGGAAACCGTGGCCAGGGATCCACAGGCGATGGGCATCGGCGAACGCCTGTTCGCCAACAACTGCGCCACCTGCCATGGCTCCGACGCCAAGGGGTCCAAAGGCTTCCCGAACCTGACCGACAACGACTGGCTGTATGGCGGCAGCGGCGAGACCCTCATCGAGACGATCACGCGTGGCCGGGAAGGCACGATGCCACCGATGGCGGCAGCGGTCGGCAACGGCGAGGATGTGCGCAACCTGGCGCATTACGTGCTGAGCCTGTCAGGCAGTCCGCACAACTCGGTGGCGGCCGCGCTGGGCAAATCCAGATTCACCGCCTGCGCCGCCTGCCACGGCATGGACGGCCGCGGCAATCAGGCGCTGGGCGCTCCCAACCTCACCGACAAGGTCTGGCTGCACGGCTGGGGTGAGCCCGCGATCGTCGCGATGATCAACAACGGCAAACACAGCCACATGCCGGAGCACGGCTCCCGGCTCAGCCCTGAGCAGATCCGCGTGCTGGCGGCCTATGTCTGGGGGCTGTCTCATGAGCGGCCCTGAGCTCAAGACGATCTCGCTGTATGCCTCCGAGGCGAAGGTCTATCCCCGCGCGGTGCATGGGTGGTTTGCCTTCTGGCGCTGGGCGCTGGTGTGGGCGACCCAGCTGCTGTTCTATGGGCTGCCCTGGCTGAGCTGGAACGGTCGCCAGGCCGTCCTGTTCGACCTGGACGCGCGGCGCTTCCTGATCTTCGACCTGATCCTGTACCCGCAGGACTTCATCTACCTGACCGCCTTGCTGGTCGTGTCGGCCTTCGGGCTGTTCTTCTTCACCGCGGTGGCGGGCCGGCTGTGGTGCGGCTACGCCTGCCCGCAGACGGTCTACACCGAGATCTTTCTGTGGATCGAGCGACACACCGAGGGCGACCGCGCGGCGCGCATGCGTTTGGACAAGGCGGGCTGGTCGCTTGGCAAGCTGGGGCGCAAGACGGCGAAACACGCCGCGTGGCTGGCCGTGTCGCTCTGGACCGGTTTCACCTTCGTCGGTTACTTCGAACCGATCCGCGTGCTGGGCGAGAACGCCATGCAGGCGGCGCTCGGCGGATGGGAAGTCTTCTGGATCCTGTTCTATGGATTGGCGACCTATGGCAATGCGGGCTACCTGCGGGAACAGGTCTGCAAGTACATGTGTCCCTATGCCCGCTTCCAGAGCGCGATGCTGGATCGGGACACGCTGATCATCAGCTACGACGCCGTGCGCGGCGATCCGCGCGGCCCGCGCTCGAAGAAGGCGGACCTGTCGACGATCGGACTCGGCGCCTGTGTCGATTGCCAGCAGTGCGTCCACGTGTGCCCCACCGGCATCGACATCCGCAAGGGCCTGCAGCACGAGTGCATCGGATGCGCCGCCTGCATCGACGTCTGCAACGACGTGATGGACAAGTTCGGCTATCCGCGCGGCCTGATCCGATACGCGACGCAGAACGGCATGCAGCATCGTTGGGGCGCCGCGCGCCAATGGCGACGTGTGTTGCGGCCCCGCGTGCTGATCTACGGCGGGATCCTGCTGGCGGTGTCGGCGGCGCTGGTCTGGAGCCTGGCGGTGCGGATGCCCTTCAAGGTGGATGTGGTGCGCGATCGCGCCGCGCTGGCGCGGGAGGTCGAGGACGGCGTCGTGGAGAACGTCTATCGCCTGCAATTGATGAACGCCGCCGAATCGACGCAGGGGTTCGTGCTGGACGTCGAGGGCATCCCCGGCCTGCGGGTCGCCGCACCGACCGGGCGATTGACGCTGGCGCCCGCCGAGGCGCGCTGGGTCACCGTCTCGCTGCGTCTGCCCGCGGAGCAGGCGCGGCGGCTGGGACCGGGCGTGCATCCGATGCGGTTCTCGATCCGCCGGGTGGAGGCCGGCGGGCCGTCGGGGGCAGGCGATGCACGTGAACTGTTCGAGAAATCCACTTTCATGGTGCCGCGATGAGCGCGGCATCCGATCCGGCGCCTCGTCGGCGCCCCGGCCTTCAGCGGGAGCTTCCATGACGACGACACGAATCAACGACCTGGACGTGCCGGGCAGCGGTCCCTGGTGGCGGCATCCGATGATGTGGCTGGTGGTCGGCGGGCCCGGCATGGTCGTGGTGGCGGGCGTGGCCACCCTGGTGCTCGCGCTGACGCATCCCGACCCCGTCGTCCCTTCGTCGGACGGCGTCGATCGGAGCGGTGTCGCAGCGGAGGCGGGCGCCGACGCCGCGATGGCGCCTGCGATGAAGGCGCGCAACCACGCGGCGACGGGCGGGCAGACCCCCTGATCGACCTTGGCGTCCGGGCTCGTGTCTATACGGCGCGGCGGACCAGTTGCAGCAGCCGGCGCGGCTTGAGGACGCGTAACTCGCGCGCCCGCACCTCCAGCACGCCGTCCTCCTGCATGCGCGAGAAAGTCCGGCTGACCGTCTCCAGCGTGAGCCCCAGATGGCTGCCGATCTCGTCGCGCGTCATGCGCAGCACGACGCTGGAGGACGAGAAACCGCGTGCGCGCAGCCGACGCATCAGGTTGATCAGGAACGCGGCGACGCGCTGTTCCGCCCGCATCGAGCCGAGCAGCACCATCATGGCCTGGTCCCGCACGAGTTCCCGGCTCATCAGCCGATGGAACTGTCGCTGCAGGCGGTCGAACTCGCGGGTGAGGTCCTCCAGCCGACCGTAGGGAACGACGCACACCTGCGAGTCCTCCAGCGCGACCGCCTGGCTCGCGTGCGCGCCGTCATAGATGCCGTCCAGGCCCAGCAGCTCGCCGGCCATGTGGAAGCCGGTGACCTGATCGCGGCCGTCCTGCGCCGACGCCGAGGTCTTGAAGAAGCCGGTGCGGACGATGTAGATCGCCTCGAAGACGTCGCCGGTCTTGAACAGCACCGCTCCGCGCGCGACCGCGCGCCGATCGCTCACCATGCGTTCGAGCTGCAGCACCTCCGCGGCGGGCAGGCCGGTCGGCAGGCAGATCTGGCGCAGCGCGCAGGTCGAGCAGCTGATCTTGAAGAGGTCGTGCGGCGCGGCAGGGGGCAGGGAAAGTCGGAGGCGGCTCGACATGAGGCGGTCAGGCATGCGAGGAAGCGGCGGATTCTTTGTCGGGGCCCCGGCGCCGGCAATGACATCAATCAATGACGATTTGGCAGCAAAGGGTGAGGATCGCCGCCCATGAACCTTGATCCGACCCCGTGGGACCGCGGCATCCCCGATGCCGACCTGCTGCGCCGGTTCGACATCGCCGGACCGCGTTACACCTCCTATCCGACGGCCGACCGCTTTCACGCCGGCATCGATGCCGAACGTCATGGAGAGACGCTGGCGCTGCGCGCGTTCGGCCCCGCGGCGGCGCAGCCGCTGTCGGTCTATGTCCACATCCCGTTCTGCGAGTCGGTCTGCTACTACTGCGCCTGCAACAAGGTGGTCACCCGGCATCACGAGCGCGCGGCGGTCTATGTCGACGCGCTGGAGGCGGAGATGGCGCTGGTGCACCGGCGGCTCGGCGCGCGCGCGCTGGTGTCGCAGCTGCATTTCGGCGGTGGCACGCCGACCTTCCTGGCCGACCGCGAGCTGTCGATGCTGATGGCCTTGCTGCATCGCCACTTCCGCCTCGCGGCCGATGCCGAGATCTCCATCGAGGTCGATCCGCGGACGATCGACGTCGCGCGGCTGCGCCACCTGCTCACGCTGGGGTTCAACCGGCTGAGCTTCGGCGTGCAGGACTTCGATCCCGACGTGCAGCGGGCCGTGCATCGCGAGCAGAGCCTGGAGAGCGTCACGGCGCTGATGGGCGCCGCGCGCGACCTGGGCTTCCGCTCGATCAACGTCGACCTGATCCACGGCCTGCCGCGCCAGACGCCCACCTCCTTCGCGCGGACGATCGACCAGGTCGCCGCCTTGCGGCCCGACCGCATCGCGCTCTACGGGTATGCCCACCTGCCGCACCGCTTCAAGCCGCAGCGCCGCATCGACACCGCCGCGCTGCCGCCGGCCCCGGACAAGCTGCGGATGCTGGCCGGCGCCATCGCCGGGTTCATCGCCCGTGGCTACAGCTACATCGGCATGGACCACTTCGCGCTGGCGGACGATCCGCTCGCCGTCGCCAAGCGGGAAGGGCGCCTGCATCGCAACTTCCAGGGCTACAGCACCCAGCCGGACTGCGACCTGGTGGCGCTGGGCGTGTCGGCGATCTCCAAGGTCGGCGCCTCGTTCGCGCAGAACGTCAAGACGCTGCCCGAGTACTACGCCGCCCTTCGCGAGGGACGCCTGCCGGTGGAGCGCGGGCTGACGCTCGACCAGGACGACCTGGTGCGGCGCGACGCGATCATGGCGCTGATGTGCCAGGGCCGGCTCGAGTTCGATCCGATCGAGCGCTCGCACGGGATCGTCGTCGCGGATTACTTCGCGCCGGAGCTTGGGCGCCTGCGACAGTTCGCGGCGGACGGCCTGGTGACGATCGATGCGCGCGGCGTGCAGGTCACGCCGATGGGCTGGTTCTTCGTCCGGGCAGTCGCGATGGTGTTCGACCGCTACCTGAAGGCGGTGGATCGCGCCACACCCCCGATGGCGATGGCAGGCGAGCACGCATCAGCCGCCGCGGCCGAGGCGCCGGTGCGCTTCTCCCGCATCCTCTGAGGCGCTGCCAGAGGCCGGGATGCTGACACTGGCGCTGGCGGGCTCCGCCTTTCTCATGGGGGGCGTGGGCTGCGTCCATTGCGCGGCCATGTGCGTCGCGCCATGCGCGGTGGTCTCCGGTGGGCGGCGCGCCGGCGTCGCCGCCTTCCATGGCGGCCGGCTCCTGGGCTATGCGGCGGGCGGGGCCGTCGCCGCGGCCAGCGTGGGCGGACTGCTGCGCTGGGAGATCGCTTCCGGCGCGCTGCGCCCGCTGTGGCTCGTGGTCCAGCTCGCCGCGCTGATGTTCGGCCTGCTCCTCGCCTGGCGGGCGGAGCTGCCGGGATGGGCGGTCCGGCGCTGGACAGGACGAACGCCAGCGCGCTTGAGCGTCCCCGCCGGCGCGTTGGCCGGGGGCGGCGTCGCGTTCACGCCCGCGCGGACGGCCAGCGCGGGCCTGGCCGGCGTGGCGTGGCTGGCCTGGCCTTGCGGGCTCCTGCAATCGGCGCTGACAGTGGCGGCCCTCGCCGACGGTCCCTGGCAGGGCGCGGCGGTGATGGCGGCCTTCGCGCTTGGCTCCTCGCCGGGCCTGGTCGCCGGCCCCTGGCTGCTGACCCGCCTGGGCGGCGCTGAACGGGGTGTCGCCAGCGGCGGATCGGGTGTGCGAATCGCGACCCGGCTCTCCGGCGTCATTCTGACCGTCGGCGCCCTGTGGGCGCTCGGTCACGGCCTGTGGGCGCAGGTCCGCGCGTACTGCGGGTGAAGCCTCCAGGACCCCGGCCGGGGCATCAGCCGATTGAAAGTTTCGCTGTCATAGAATCGGCGCTTCCGTTTGTCCCACCCACCCACGCGATTCGCGGAGACGACTCCATGTACCAGCACATCAAGGTGCCCGAGGGCGGCCAGAAGATCACGGTCAATGCCGACTTCTCGCTCAACGTTCCGAACAACCCGATCATTCCTTACATCGAGGGCGACGGCACCGGCTTCGACATCACCCCGGTGATGATCAAGGTGGTGGACGCGGCTGTGGCGAAGGCCTACGGCGGCGCCAAGAAGATCCACTGGATGGAGATCTACGCCGGCGAGAAGTCGACGAAGGTCTACGGCCCCGACGTGTGGCTGCC
>Ga0268257_1000605_pt1 | contig 40018 bp, 33 predicted proteins | sample AgamicAtPrz_FD_200249 | JGI IMG/M metagenome (GOLD analysis project Ga0268257, IMG submission 200249) | Agave microbial communities from Guanajuato, Mexico - At.P.rz (v2) (version 3) | ecosystem: Host-associated > Plants > Phyllosphere > Phylloplane/Leaf | place: Guanajuato, Mexico | collected... | reverse complement strand
AGTCGCAATCCCGTCGAACCGCCTTGTGGGCCGTATGGACACGAGGTGCCTCCACGGTGGGAGGAGCGCACCTCGAAGACCCTTGCCAGGGCCTCTGATTAGCGGGAGCGAGGCCATCATGCCCTTGCCGAAAAGAGCCTGTCAAATGTTTTGTAGTGCTTTTTTCGGCTTACTACATCTTTGGTCTAATGCGACTTGGCGGTCAGTTTCAAGGCCTTTGGTCGAGGCCTTGAATTGCCTGGGTTCAGTCAAGAAGGTCGACTTTGACCCGCAAAGTCATGTTTTCACCGCGCTGGGTGCTGTAACTGAGGCTTGACGCGCTGCGTTCGGATTGGCTCTGCTGGTTGAACCCGGCCAGGGTGATCCACTCGCCGAGCTTGCCGGTGACGGTCGTGTCGGTGCTCTGCACTTTCACTACATCGGCACGTTCCTGGCTCATTCGATCATTATTGGTGCTGATTTGCAGGCGAACCGTGTCGCCGCTCAGGCGTGGCGTGACGTAGAAACCCTGGGTGACATTGCGGTACTCGGTGTTGCTCTGGATGCGCCCGTAACCGTCGGTGGCGGTGCTGGTGACGGGGATGCTCTGGCCCACCTGGATCAATGCCGGCTGGCCGTCGCTGGCCTGCACCTGCTGCATGCCGCCTTCACGGTTGGCGGTGCCGTAGCGGATCACGCGAGCGTTGCCGCGGTTGTCCTGGAAGTTGCTGTCGTTGTTGTCGACGCTGATCAGCAGGCGCTTGGGCGCGGTGTCGAGCTGTTGCAGCAGGGCGCGCAGGTCGTCGATGCGTTCCTGGCTGGCGTTGACGATCAGCTTGTCCTCGAAGGTGCTGACGCTGCCGTCCTTGCCCAGGAACGACTGGGCGGCAGGCAGCAGTTCGGCGCTGCTGCGGTGTTGCAGGGGGATGACCTCGGTGGCGGCCTGGGCGGTGAGGCTGGCGGCCAGCAGCAGGGAGGCGAGCAGGGGGCGTAGCGGCATGTCCATGATCTCCGCGGGTGGAATGGACATGATGGCAAATTTGCGTGCAACTTGCCGTGCGGATTGACGGTGGCTGCTGTCAGACAAATTCCGTAACATCGCGCCCTCGATTTTCAGTTTCGCCCCCCAAAGGCAACGCATGTCCTGTGGGAGCGGGTTTACCCGCGAATGCGTCGGGGAATGCATCATCGCATTCGCGGGTAAACCCGCTCCCACAGGTAATGTGTGCTGCCATTGCTGTCTGTACAGGACCCTCATGAAACCCGCCCGACTTCGCGCCGACCTGCTTGCCGGTCTCACCACTTCCTTCGCCCTGGTGCCGGAGTGCATCGCCTTCGCCCTGGTGGCCCACCTCAATCCGCTGATGGGGCTGTACGGTGCCTTCATCATCTGCACCCTGACCGCCTTGTTCGGTGGCCGCCCGGGCATGATCTCCGGCGCCGCCGGCTCCATGGCGGTGGTTATCGTCGCCCTGGTGGTGCAGCACGGCGCCCAGTACCTGCTGGCCACGGTGCTGCTCGGCGGGGTGGTGATGATCCTGTTCGGCGCGCTGCGCCTGGGCAAGCTGGTGCGCCTGGTGCCTTACCCGGTGATGCTCGGCTTCGTCAACGGCCTGGCCATCGTCATCGCCCTGGCCCAGCTGGAGCACTTCAAGGATGGCGAGCACTGGCTTGGCGGGACGCCCCTGTACCTGATGATCGGCCTGGTGGCGCTGACCATGCTGGTGGTCTACGTCCTGCCGAAGCTTACCCGTGCCGTGCCGCCAGCGCTGGTGGCGATCCTCGGTGTCGGCCTGCTGGTCTACCTGCTCGACCTGCCGACCCGCACCCTTGGCGACATGGCCCATATCGCCGGCGGCCTGCCGCACCTGGCCCTGCCGGAGGTGCCCTGGAACCTCGAGACCCTGAAGATCATCGCGCCTTACGCATTCCTGATGGCCATGGTCGGCCTGCTGGAAACCCTGCTGACCCTCAACCTCACCGACGAGATCACCGAGAGCCGCGGCTATCCGGACCGCGAGTGCGTGGCCCTGGGCGCGGCCAACATGGTCTCGGGCCTGTGCGGTGGCATGGGCGGCTGCGCGATGATCGGCCAGACCGTGATCAACCTCAGCTCCAATGGCCGTGGGCGCCTGTCGGGCGTGGTGGCCGGGGTGATGATCCTGCTGTTCATCCTGTTCCTGTCGCCGCTGATCGAGCGCATTCCACTGGCCGCGCTGGTGGGGGTGATGTTCGTGGTGGCGCAGCAGACCTTCGCCTGGGCCTCGCTACGGGTGCTGCACAAGGTACCGGTGAGCGATGTGCTGGCGATCATCGCGGTGACCGTGGTCACGGTGTTCACCGACCTGGCCATGGCGGTGATGTTCGGTATCGTCATCGCGGCGATCAACTTCGCCTGGCAGCATGCGCGGGAGCTGTACGCCGACAGCCATGTGGATGGCGAGGGCAGCAAGCATTACCAGGTGCATGGCACGCTGTTCTTTGCCTCGACCACGCCGTTTCTCAACCAGTTCGATCCCGCCAATGATCCGGCCAAGGTGACCTTGGATTGTCAGCATTTGAGCTTTGTCGATTATTCGGCGATAGCTGCGTTGCAGACCTTGCGCGAGCGGTATGCCAAGGCCGGCAAGCAGTTGCGGGTGGTGCACCTGTCGGAACGCTGCAAGAAGCTGCTTAAGCGGGCGGGTGAGCAACACTGAAGGCACGATACCTGTAGGAGCGGCCTTGCGCCGCGAAAGGGCCGCAAGGCGGCCCCGGCGATCTTTGCCCAACACTGAAATCCTGGGGCCGCTTCGCGACCCTTTCGCGGCGCAAGGCCGCTCCTACAGAGGGCGTGCTCCCTACGACTCGCCGCGATTCTTCTTCACGATGGCATCGGCAATGCTCGCAGGTGCTTCGGCATAGCGGGTGAACTCCATCGAGAAACTGGCCCGACCCTGGGTCATCGAGCGCATCGAGGTGGCGTAGCCGAACATCTCGCCCAGCGGCACCTCGGCACGGATCACCTTGCCGGCCGGAGTCTCGTCGCCGTCCTGGATCATCCCCCGGCGCCGGCTCAGGTCGCCGAGGATATCGCCCTGGTACTCCTCGGGCGTCACCACCTCGACCTTCATCACCGGCTCCAGCAGCACCGCGCCGCCTTTCTGCGACAACTGCTTGGTGGCCATCGAAGCGGCGATCTTGTAGGCCATCTCGTTGGAGTCGACGTCGTGGTACGAGCCGTCATACACCGCCGCCTTGAGGTTGATCAGCGGATAGCCGGCGAGCACGCCGTTCTTCATCTGCTCCTCGATGCCTTTCTGGATCGCCGGGATGTACTCGCGTGGCACCACGCCGCCGACGACTTCGTTGATGAACTCCAGGCCTTCCTTGCCTTCGTCGCCCGGGGCGAAGCGGATCCAGCAATGTCCGTACTGGCCACGCCCACCGGACTGGCGGACGAAGCGGCCTTCGATCTCGCAGGTGTTGCGGATCTTCTCGCGGTAGGCCACCTGCGGCTTGCCGATGTTGGCCTCGACGTTGAACTCGCGGCGCATGCGGTCGACGATGATGTCCAGGTGCAGTTCGCCCATGCCGGAGATGATGGTCTGGCCGGTCTCCTCGTCGGTCTTGACCCGGAACGACGGGTCCTCCTGGGCCAGCTTGCCCAGGGCGATGCCCATCTTCTCCTGGTCGCCCTTGGTCTTGGGCTCCACCGCCACCGAGATTACCGGGTCGGGGAAGTCCATGCGCTCGAGGATGATCGGCTTGTCCATGTCGCACAGGGTGTCGCCGGTGGTGACGTCTTTCATGCCGATCAGCGCGGCGATGTCGCCGGCGCATACGTCCTTGATCTCGGCGCGCTGGTTGGCGTGCATCTGCACCATGCGGCCGATGCGTTCCTTCTTGCCCTTGACCGAGTTGAGCACGGCGTTGCCGGAGCTGAGCACGCCGGAATACACCCGGGCGAAGGTCAGGGTGCCGACGAACGGGTCGGTGGCGATCTTGAAGGCCAGGGCCGAGAAAGGTTCCTTGTCGTCGGCGTGGCGCTCCAGGTGTTTTTCCTCGTCGTCCGGGTCAGTGCCCTTGATCGCCGGGATCTCGCTGGGGGCGGGCAGGTAGTCGATCACCGCGTCGAGCATCAGCGGCACGCCCTTGTTCTTGAACGACGAGCCGAGGATGGTCGGCACGATCTCGTTGGCGATGGTGCGCTGGCGCAGGGCGGCCTTGATTTCCTCGGTGGTGAATTCCTCGCCCTCGAGGAATTTCAGGGTCAGCGCTTCGCTGGCATCGGCCGCCGCCTCGATCATGTGGGCGCGCCATTCGTCGGCCAGGGCCTGCAGCTCGGCGGGGATCGCTTCTTCGCGGTAGCTGGTGCCCTGGTCAGCGTCGTTCCAGTAGATGGCCTTCATTTTCACCAGGTCGATCTGGCCGATGAAGTTTTCCTCGCTGCCGATGGCCAGCTGGATCGGCACCGGGTGGTGGCCCAGGCGCTGGTCGATCTGCTTCACCACCCGCAGGAAGTCGGCGCCCTGGCGGTCCATCTTGTTGATGTAGGCCAGGCGCGGCACATGGTACTTGTTGGCCTGGCGCCATACGGTCTCGGACTGCGGCTCGACGCCGTCGGCGCCGCTGAACACCACCACCGCGCCATCGAGCACGCGCAGCGAGCGCTCGACCTCGATGGTGAAGTCGACGTGGCCGGGGGTGTCGATGATGTTGAAGCGGTACTTGTGCTCGAACTGCTTGGTCGAGCCTTGCCAGAAGGCGGTGGTGGCCGCCGAGGTGATGGTGATGCCGCGCTCCTGCTCCTGGGCCATCCAGTCCATGGTCGCGGCGCCGTCGTGCACCTCGCCCATCTTGTGGTTGACCCCCGTGTAGAACAGGATCCGCTCGGTGGTGGTGGTCTTGCCGGCATCCACGTGGGCAACGATACCGATGTTGCGGTACAGCTCGATGGGGGTCGTGCGGGCCATGGTCGGTCACCTGTGGGTGAGGATTCTCCCAAGGTAGCAGAGCGGGAGAATCCTGCCGGGGCGACCGTCAGTCGGCGAGCACCTGCAACTGCCACTGGCCTTCGCTTTCGCGGGCCAGGCCGCTGGCCGGCAGCAGGGCCAGCAGGCGCTCGTGCAGGGCGGTATCGGTGAACGACTTGAGGGTGGCCATGTCCAGGGCGCCCACGGTGATCAGCTCGGCCTTGGTGTACGACAACCAGGCTTTTTTCAGCGCCATCAGCACGTCGCTGCCGGCGGTGCTGGCGAAGCGCCGGTGCAGGGTGCGGCCTTCCAGCTCGAAGCTGTGGCGGTGCGCGTAGCCGTTCTCGTCGCCATTGCCCTCGACGCAGCGGTGGCAGCGGCAGGGGCCGTCGCCGAAAGCGTTGCGCAGGTAGGCGTTGAAGTCCACGACGGGCTTGAGGGTCAGGCGTTTGTCGACCTCGAACAGGTCGGCGATCAGGGGTTGTTCGGCGCTCACTCGGTATCCTCGCGTGGTGTGGCGTGCATCGCCAGGCACCCTAACAGATCAGGCCCTTCAGATCACCTGTTGCAGGCCTGGCCTCTTCGCGGGCAAGCCCGCTCCCACAGGTATTTTCGCAAGCCTCCAGGGCTGCTCCATACCTGTGGGAGCGGGCTTGCCCGCGAAGAGGCCGGTAGAGACAACTGATGGCGCCTGCCGTACTCTATTCGCCAGCAATCCAACCCTTCAAAACCGAGGTAACCCCGCTTGAGCAACAAGTACCCGTACACCGCCACCGTGACCATCAGCGCCGAAGACCGTGGGGGCGACACCGAGGCCTCGGAGAACACCAACATGCGCGTGGGCCTTGAGGCGGTGACCGAGGTGCTGAAGAAGGTGCATTTCGTCGGTACGCTCGGGGCGCCGGAAAAAGGCGCCACGCACATCTGCGTCACCTTGGAGAACGGCCTGAGCTACTACGGCCCGATCGTCAACGGCCACGCCGAGCTCGAAGGCGGCTGGATCGCCTTCGAATGCGACATGCCCACCCCTGAAGAACTGGGCCTGTAACCTTCAGCCCAGCTCCATGAGGCACTGCTCGAGGATATCCAGGCCTTCCTCGAGCACCTTGGGCTCGATGGTCAGCGGTGCCAGCAGGCGGATGATATGCCGCGCCTTGCCGCTGGGCATCAGCAACAGGCCCCTGCCGCGTGCCGCCTCCAGCAGCTTGGCCAGCTGCGCCGGTGCCGGGCTGCCGTCCGGGTTGAGCAACTCCAGCCCACGCATGGCCCCGGTGCCGGTCAGGCGGCCGAGCGCGGTGCATATTCCCGACGCTTTCCAGCGCGCATGGCGCGCCACGATGGCCTGTTCCTGCCGTTCGCCCCAGGTGGCGATATTGGCGTCGGTCATCTGCGCCAGGCTCGCCAGTGCCGCCGCGCAGGCGATCGGATTGCCCGAGTAGGTCCCGCCCAGCCCGCCCTTGGGCAGCGCGTCCATGATCGCCTGCCGCCCGACCAACGCGCCCAGCGGCATGCCGCCGGCGATGCTCTTGGCCAGCAGCAACAGGTCCGGTTCGATCCCCAGCCGGGGGAAGGCGAAGCGCTGGCCGGTGCGGCCGAAGCCGGACTGGATCTCGTCGATGATGATCAGGATCCCGTGCTCGTCGCAGAACCGGCGCAGGGCCTGGGCGAATTCCGGGTCGAGGGCGAGGAAGCCACCTTCGCCCTGCACCGGCTCGAAGATGAACGCGGCCACGTCCTCCACCGCCAGCTCCACGCTGAACAGGCGCTCCATGGCCTTGAGCGCCTGCTCGCAGCTCACGCCGGTGTCCGCGCTGGGGTAGGGCAGGTGATAGACCGGGCCGGGCAGCTCGCCCACGCGCTGCTTGTACGGGGCGACCTTGCCGTTGAGGTTGAGGGTGGCCAGGGTGCGGCCGTGGAAACCGCCGTCGAAGGCGACGATGGCCCGTTTGCCGGTGGCGCCGCGGGCGACCTTGAGGGCGTTCTCCGCCGCTTCCGCGCCGCTGTTGGTGAGCATGCCCGCCAGCGGGTAGCTGACCGGGACGAACTGGCGCAGGCGCTCCATCAGCTCCAGGTACGGACCGTGGGGCGCGGCGTTGAAGGCGTAGTGGGTCAGGCGCGCGGCCTGCTGCTGGATAGCCTCGACCACCGCCGGGTTGCAGTGGCCCAGGTTGAGCACGCCGATACCGCCGACGAAGTCGATGTAGCGCTTGCCGGCGGTGTCCCAGACTTCGGCGTTGCGGCCGTGGGAAAGGGTGATCGGGTGAACGATGGCGATGGACTGGCTGATACTTTCCTGATTCATCTGCACGCGGCCTGTTGTTCGAGTCAGGTCGTATCCAAGCGTGGCGGGGATACATCCGGCAAACGAATTATTCGATTGCCGTCATTCGTTTTCCTCCTGAACTTGATGGCCGTCCTCCGGGCCATGCTCATTGGCGTGGAGCGGGCAGGGCGCTACCATCGGCAGTCAGCCTCCTTCCCAATTCCAACAAGCCAAGGATGCGTATGACCGAGCAAACCCTTTCCCTGCAACAACTCGCCGCCCCTGATGGCACCTGCTATGGTTGCGGCTGCTCCCACCCCAGCGGCCTGCACGTGCAGAGTCACTGGGATGACGACGGCGTCCACTTGCTGTGCCGTCATTCCCCCGATCCGACCTTCATCGGCTGGCCCGGCCTGGTCTACGGCGGCCTGCTGGCCATGCTGGTCGATTGCCACTCCAATTGGACCGCCATGGCCCACCACTACCGCGCCGAAGGCCGCGAGCCGGGCAGCCTGCCGCGTATCGACTGCGTCACCGGCCAACTGAGCCTGACCTACCTCAAGCCCACCCCGATGGGCGTCGAGCTGCTGCTCAAGGCGCGGGTCGAGGGCGAAGTGGGGCGCAAGAGCCGGGTGATCTGCGAAGTCTGGGCTGGGGATGTGCTGACTGTCACCGCTGACTCGGTGTTTGTCCGGGTCGATACCGAGAAGCTCAAGCGCCAGGCCCACGGCGACGCCTGAACCTTGCGCCGGTTGGGAGGGACTGGCATTGTCGAGGGTGATCCGGATGCCCGACAGGATGTTGCCATGCCCTACCAGATCCGCCCGGCCCGCAGCGACGATTGTGCAGTCCTGAGCCACATCGGCCAGGCCACCTTCGCCCTGGCCAGCCCGCCCGACAGCACTCCGGCGGCGCAGCAGCACTACATCGCCCACAACCTGCAGCCCGAGCATTTCCAGGCGCACCTGTGCCACCCGCACAAGCGCCTGCTGGTGGTCGAGCAGGGCGGCCAGGTGCTGGGCTACAGCATGCTCGACCTGGCGCCCGGTGAGCTGGGGATCGCCGCGGCCGATCATCTGGTGGAAATCTCCCGCTGCTATGTGCTGCCCGCCGCCCACGGCACGGGTGCCGCGCAGTCACTGCTCGAGGCTACCCTGGCCCACACCCGTGGCGCGGTCCGCCTGACCGTCAACGAACTCAACGCCAGGGCCATCCGTTTCTACGGGCGCAATGGCTTTCGCAAGGTGGGCGAGGCGATCTTTCCCTGTGGTGACGAGCGGCACCGAGACTGGGTGATGGTCAGGACGCCCGGCAGTCTTTAAATTGAGTCCCTCAACCTTCAGGGCGCGAACATGACCGATCTTTCCGTATTCCCCATCACCCGCAAATGGCCGGCCCGGCATCCCGAGCGCCTGCAACTGTATTCGCTGGCCACGCCCAACGGCGTCAAGGTCTCGATCATGCTCGAGGAGATCGGCCTGCCCTACGAGGTGCACAAGGTCAGCTTCGACAACGACGACCAGCTGAGCCCCGAGTTCATCTCCCTGAGCGCCAACAACAAGATTCCGGCAATCCTCGATCCCGATGGCCCTGGTGGTCAGCCGCTGCCGTTGTTCGAGTCGGGGGCGATCCTGCAGTACCTGGCCGAGAAGAGCGGGCAGTTGCTCAGCCAGGACCCTGCCCAGCGCTACCAGACCTTGCAGTGGCTGATGTTCCAGATGGGCGGCATCGGGCCGATGTTCGGCCAGGTGGGGTTCTTTCACTTCTTCGCCGGCAAGGAGTACGAGGACAAACGGCCGCGTGACCGCTATGTCAATGAGTCCAAGCGCCTGCTGGGCGTGCTCGACCGCCATCTGCAGGGGCGGGAGTGGATGGTCGATGCGTACAGCATCGCCGATATCGCCATCTTCCCGTGGGTGCGTAACCTGGTGGAGCGCTACAACGCGCGCGAGTTGGTGGGGTTCGATGAGTTCAAGGAAGTGCAGCGGGTGCTGGCCAAGTTCCTCGCGCGCCCGGCGGTCCAGCGTGGGCTGAAAGTGCCGAGTTAAGCAGCTATCCGCGATCCTGTGGGAGCGGGTTTACCCGCGAATGCGGCGGTGAAGCCAGCATCGCATTCGCGGGTAAACCCGCTCCCACAGGCGATGCGCATGGCTCAAAACAACTGGTTCAGCAGCCAGTACAAGCACCCGGCCAGCAACATCGCCGCCGGCAAGGTCAGCACCCAGGCCATCAGCAGGTTGACCAGCGTCTTGCGTTGAATCCCCGACCCATTGGCCACCATGGTCCCGGCCACGCCGGAGCTGAGCACGTGGGTGGTCGACACGGGCAGGCCGAACAGGTCCGCCGCGCCGATGGTGCACATCGCCACCACCTCGGCCGAAGCGCCCTGGGCATAGCTCAGGTGGGTCTTGCCGATCTTCTCGCCCACCGTCACCACGATGCGCCGCCAGCCGACCATGGTGCCCAGGCCCAGGGCGATGGCCACCGCCACCTTGACCCACAGCGGGATATAGCGGGTCGCGTCGTCCAGCTGGCGCTTGAACAGCTGCACGTGGCGGCTGGTGTCGGCGTCGTAGCGGGCCAGCTGGTGCTTGTCGATCAGGCGGATCGCCTCGCTGGTCAGGTACATGTCGTTGCGCACGTTGGCCATGGCCTCGGCCGGCACGCGCTTGAGCGAGCCGTAGCCTTTGACTTCCTCGCCGATCATGCCGATCATGCCGGTCAGCGCGGCCAGCGCCGGGACCAGCTCGGCGCTGGCCCTGGGCTCGCTGATGAAGGCAGTCAGCACCTGGCGCGGATCGGCCGGCGCGGGTGCCGGCGCTGCGCGCACCAGGGCCTGGCGGGTGACCTCGGCGACCGCCGAGAACTGCAGGGCCTGCTCGTTGGGCATGGTCTTGTTCAGCGCATAGGCCATCGGCAGGGTGCCGACCAGGATCAGCATGATCAGGCCCATGCCTTTCTGGCCATCGTTGGAGCCGTGGGCAAAAGACACGCCAGTGCAGGTGAGGATCAGCACGCCGCGGATCCACCAGGGCGGCGGTGTCTGGCCTTCTGGCGCCTGGTACAGCTCGCGGCGCTTGACCAGCGCGCGCAGGGCGAGCAGCAGCAGGGCGGCGCAGGCGAAGCCGATCAGCGGCGAGAACAGCAGGGCGTAGCCGACCTTGCTGGCCTGGGTCCAGTCCACGCCGCTGGTGCCGTCGCGCCCGTGCATCAGCGCGTTGGCAACGCCCACGCCGATGATCGAGCCGATCAGGGTGTGCGAGGACGACGCAGGCAGGCCCAGCCACCAGGTGCCGAGGTTCCAGATGATCGCCGCCAGCAGCAGGGCGAAGACCATGGCGAAGCCGGTCGACGAACCGACCTGCAGGATCAGTTCCACCGGCAGCAGGGCGATGATGCCGAAGGCCACCGCGCCGCTGGAGAGCAGCACGCCGAGGAAGTTGCACAACCCCGACCAGACCACCGCCACCGGCGCCGGTAGCGAATGGGTGTAGATCACCGTGGCCACGGCATTGGCGGTGTCGTGGAAACCGTTGACGAACTCGAAGCCCAGGGCGATCAGCAGGGCCAGGCCCAGCAACAGGAAGGGGGTGACGGTGGTGACCACGGTGCCGCTGGCGCTGACATCCTGCTTGAGGCTCCAGAAGGTGTAGGCCAGGCCGGCCAGCAGCAGGCCGAAGAACAGGGTGAGGGTGGCGCGTCCGGGTTTGTGGGCAAGGTGAGGGCGCGGGCTGGACAGGGTCAGGTCGGACTGGCTGGCCAGGGACGGGGTTGCCATGAGGGCTCCGGTTGGCGTCGGGCGGTGGTGCCGAAGGTATTCAGCATAGAAACAATTCGTTACCAGGGCGTGACCTCGATCAATGAAGGCCCTAGGCTATCTGGGGAAGGATGTCGCAGGAGTGCCGCATGATTCGCTGTAAACGCGTCTACGAGGCGGTCGGGGACGAGGATGGCCAGCGTGTGCTGGTCGATCGCCTGTGGCCGCGCAACACGCGCAAGGAAGACCTGCACGGGCAGTGGCTGCGCGAAGTGGCGCCGTCCGACGCACTGCGCAAGGCGTTTCACGCCGGCGAACTCGACTTCGCCGGGTTCACCCGGCGCTACCAGCAGGAACTGGCCGCCCACCCCGAGCACTGGTACCCGCTGTTGGACCTGGCCGGCAAAGGCGACCTGACCTTGCTGTACGCCGGCAAGGACACCGAACACAACAACGCTCAGGTCCTGGCCCGGTGGCTCGAGGACGAACTGGAGCGCCGTGGCCCGGCCAGTTCGCCGGTGTGCTATGCCCCTTGAACTGATTCCCGCCAGCGACGAACACCTCACGTTCGCCCGTGACCTCACGCGCCGCGCCATGCTGCCGTATTACCGCGAATTCGATCTGTTGTGGATCGAAGAAGCCTTCGACGAAGCCTGGGGCTGGCGCGAACAGTGGCTGGTGGTCGAGGACGACCGGGTGCTGGGCTTTTGCAGCCTCAGCCAGGACCGCCAGGCGCTGTATATCCGCGAGTTGCACCTGTTGCCCGAGCAGCGCGGCCGGGGAGTGGGAGGCTGGGTGCTGGAACAGTTGGCCGGCTGGACCGCGCAGCGTGGGTTGCCGTGGCTGCGGTTGATGGTGTTCAGCAGCAATCCGGCGCGGCGCCTGTACCAGCGCCGAGGGTTCGTCGAGGTCGGTATGGACGAGTGTTTCGTGCGGATGCAGCGCCCGGTGCCCTGACGCGATCCTGTGTAGGAGCGGCCTTGCGCCGCGAAAGGGGCGCAACGCGGCCCCGGCGATCTTTGCTTTAACGCTGAACTCCTGGGGCCGCTCCGCGCCCCTTTCGCGGCACAAGGCCGCTCCTACAGGGGGCGGTGTATTTCAGTCCTGGCGCACCCTGACCATCCGCCTCTGAACCAGCATCGCCTCCAGCACCGGCCCTTGCAACGCCAGCAGGTCGCCGGCCAGCAGGTTCTGCAGCAGCGCCTTGCCATCGAAGCGATTGCCCCCCAGCTCGACCTCGCGCACGCCCTCGACCCGCACCACCGCCTTGCCCACCTGTCCCAGGCGGTTGTCGCTGATCACCAGCGGCCCGGGCTGTGGCGTAGTGTTGCGCAGGCTGATGGCGTACTCCGGCGTATTGCCGATCCGGTTACCCAGCAGCGTCAGGCCCGTGACCTCGCTGGCGTCTACCGCGCTGCCCTGGCTGCTGGCCAGCAGGTTGTCGTCGATCAGCAGCGGGGATTGGGCCGTCGGCGCGAGGTTGCGCAACTGGATGCCATGACCACGGCTGTCGCCGATACGGTTGCCAGCCAGCAGCACGGCGCCGCGCTGGTCGCTGATCTCGATGGCGGCCTTGGCGGCGCCGAGGATCAGGTTGTTTTCGACCAATGCCCGGGTCTGGCCACGCAGGCGCACGCCGCTGTTGTTGTCGACCCCACGCAGTTGGTTGCCACGCAGGCTCAGCTGGCTGTCGCGGGCGTCGATGGCGTACTGCTGCGAGCCTTCGAAGCGGCTGTCGACGACGGTCGCCTGGCTGTGCTGCAACTCCACCGCGCTGGACAGCTCGCTGAAATGGCTGGCCTCCACCAGCAGCGTGGCGGGACGCGTGCTGGCCGGCTGCTGGGTGCTGAGCGCGGTGCTCAGGCCGCGGGACAGGTTGGCGTTGTAGCCCAGACGTTTGAGCGTCGAGCCGATCACCTCGGTATGGCTGCCAGCCCAGGCCACCACGAAGGGCCGCCAGGCGCGGTCGGTGTTGCCGGGCTTGTCACCGGCCACGCTCTCCAGCGTCGACCGGTTCAGGCCCAGCCAGCCCTGGTTGATCAGCGCGGTGCCGGAGAAGCTGTACAGGTAGAGGCTCGTGCCCTCCAACCGCAGCCCGGCATCGGCGCCGATCATCAACGGGTAGCTCAGCAGGTAGCCGTCCTTGTAGCGCTTGAGGACCCGTGGGTCGTGCAGCGCATCGTGCAGCTGCTCCAGGGTGATGCTGCCACCGCGCAGCACCACGGCCTGCGGGTGATGCGCCTGGTAGCCAGCAATGGCGCGGAACAGGCCGTTGTTGACGAACGGCTCGAACGGCCAGCTGCCGGCCTGGGACGAGAACATCGGTTGCAGGCTGACGCTGGCGCGACCTGAGGGTGGCGGGCGGCGCGCCTGCTCGAAGGTCACCGCCTGGCGGGCCTGGTGGCGCAGTTGCTCCAGCTGCTGCTGATACTGCGCCTGGGGCAGGGTGTCCATCACCGGCGCGGCCTGGGCGGTCGTCGCCAGCAGCAGGGCGGCCAGGCAGGTGAGGGAAATGCGGCTGAACGGTGCCATGGGAGCGTCCTTGATCAAGGCAGGTTGGGGTAGGCCGGCTTGAGCGGGCCGCCGATCTGGCTGTAGTTGTCCACTTCGCCGTCCTCGCTGTCGTACAGCTGGCGCGCGAGGGCATGCCCGGGCCGGCGGGCCAGGAACGGGATCAGCCAGGCCAGCTTGTAGGGCGCGACATCGGCCTGGCGCTGGCCCTTGAGCTGGGGCAGGGAGTCCGGGGCGAGCACGCTGCGGGCGGCGAAGGTGGCCAGCTGGTCGAGGGTGCGCTGGTCGTCCTCGCTCCAGGGCAGGCCGTTGGCCCGGGCCGATTCGCCGAGCAGCACCAGCGGCACCAGGGCGTACTGGCTGTAGTTGGCGGCCAGCTTGCTGCGTGCCACTTCCAGCGGCAGGTAGGCCTGGTCGCCATGGCGCACGGCCTGAGCCAGGCCCCGGCGCAGGTTGCCGTCGGCCCAGCGGATGAAGTCGTCGCGGTCCACCAGCATGCCGGCGGCGGCCACCGCCCAGGCGGCCCAGTAGTCGTGGTTGTTGAAGTAGACCGTGGTGGACTGGCGGCGCGGGTCGTATTCGCGGATCACCTGCTCGCCGAGCTGGGTGAACCAGCGTCGTTGTACGGGGCTGAGCGGTGCCTTGCCGTCGGCCGCCGCCTGGGTCAGCAGCACCGCGCCGGCCATGGCCGCCAGGGCCCACTTGCGCGCGGCCATGCCGGTGTTACTGGCGTTCGGGTCGAGCAGGGCACCCGCTTGCGCCCAGTGCTCCAGCCACTGGTCCTGGCAGGCCAGGGCCATGTTGGCCTGCTGCGGCTTGCTTGCGTTCTGGAAGCGCTTGCCGGCCTGGATCAGGCCGCCGATGAACTGCTTGAGCTGCCGGGCGACCCGCTCGCTGTCGGCGTCGGGGCTGGCGCGCAGGGTGGACTTGCTGGCGTCGCGTGGGTCGTACTTGCTCTGCAGGTGCAGGCTGGCGGTGTAGGGCGGTGGTGGTGCCTTGCTGCAGATGAGGGTGCGGTAGTCGGCGATCATGGCCGATTGCGCGGTGGCGCGGGCGGGCCAGATGGTTTGCGCGGCGTGGGTGGGGTGGGGCAGCAGGGCGATTGCAAGTAGCAGGAGCAACCCTGGGGCCGCTTTGCGGCCCATCGCCGGCAAGCCGGCTCCCACAAGTGCCGCGCGTTCCCCTGTGGGAGCCGGCTTGCCGGCGATGGGCTGCGCAGCAGCCCCTATTATCGATTTCACAGGCACAGGCGGGTCTCCACGTCGGTGGCGGCGGTGCCGGCCTTGGTCGGTTCGAGGAACACCGAGAGCAGGTTGGCGCCGGCGAACTCGGGGGCCTTGCTCAGTTCCAGGTAGTACTGGCCGCCGCTCACGGCCGCCTCGCGGCGGAACCACACCTTGTCGCGGGCGCCATTGTCGTAATAGACGATGAGGTAGAAGTCCTTGACGCTCCTGTCGCTCAGGCGGATATCGAGAAAGCCCTTGGACACGGCCTGCCGGGCGCTGCCGGCATTGCTCAGCAGCTCGATGCGCTCGCCGACCTTGAGTGGCGGACGCTGCAGCTTCGTGCCCAGTATCTCCCTGGACGCCTTGCAGCCGCCGTGTATCGCCGGCACCAACTGGCGGTACATCAACGGCGAATCCAGGCGGTAGTTGGCCGGCAGCTCCCAGACGATCAGCTTGGGCGGCGCCTCGGGCTTGTAGTCGGCGGACAGCAGGTACTCCAGCAGCGAGCCGTCCTCGCCCACGCCGGGCAGGGCGTAGTTGAGGACATCCGCCTCCAGGTACTGTTTCAGGTAGCCATCGAAGTTGAACTGCTTGCTCTCGTCCTCGCGGGCCGCGGCGTTGCTGTCGCCAACTAGGATCACCTCGGGGTCGGGCGCTTCGTCGAACAGGGCGTCGCTGCTGTCGGCCACCGGCACGGTCTGGTAGCCGCGCACGTACTGGAAACCGTAGTTGTTGCCGCAGATGTAACTCAGGGCCAGGTTCAGGGTGCCATCCTTGGGCACCATCACGCCGGGCTCGGTGCTGTAGCGCTTCCTGGTCAGGCTGTCGTAGAACGGCTGGCGGCGGATCTCTTCGGCCATGAGCCTGGCCGTCGCCTCGGCGCCGGCCGGGGTCCAGTGGTGGTCGCGGCGGAAGAAGTACTCGCCCTGGGGCGGCTGGTGCACCAGCTGCATCATCGGCGCCACCACCGCGCCGCCCTGGCGCAGCTGCCTCAGGTAGCTGTCGAGGTTGTGGCTGGCGCGCTCGTAGTCGAACCCGTGCAGTTGATCGGTATAGAGCTTGTCGCGGTGCATCAGGCCGCGGGTCGGCTGGATCGCCATGGCCACCTGGATGCCCTGGCGGTGGAACGCGTCCATCAGCCGGGCGAACTCCGGGCGCATGGGCGCGGGAATGCCGAAGTCGTTGGTCAGGTCGACCATCGAGCGGAACAGCCAGCGCTCCTTGCCGGGGACGATCTGGCGCATCAGCTTCATGCGCCCTTCGGCATAGTGCTGCGGTTCGGCCAGGGCCGGGCAGACCATGCACTGCAGGTTTTCGCAGCCGGGCCGGGCGGGCTCGGCGGCCTTTGCCTGCGCGCCGAGCAGGGCCAGGGTGGCCGCGAGGCCGAGGGGGAGGAGGGTGTTCATGGGCCAGTCATCCTTGCGTGCGGCACGGCGTCACTCGGTCGGGTCGATGCTGTTGGCCAGGCTCAGGCTGCGGTTGCCTGGCAGCAGCACATAGCTGTACGAGCGGCCCTTCTTGAGGAACAGCTCGTCGAAGCTGGCCACTTCCTGGCTGCCGACATAGGCGGCGAAGTCGATCTTGATCTCGTTGACCATGCGCGCGCCGGTCTGGCCGCTGGCCAGGGCCTTGACCACCTCGTGCTTGCCGTCGGCGGTGCGCAGCGTGGCCTGGGCCGGGGTCAGGTTGTAGAAGGCCACCTGGGCCTTCTTCGGCTCGTTGACGTACTGGTCGGCGATCAACTGCAGCTGCTTGCCGTCGTAGACCACGGTGCTGGCGGCGTTGGCCGCCAGGGTCGGTTCGATGGCCTTGGCGCCGATGCCGATCCTGTGCACGCCGGCCGGCACGAAGCGGTAGCCGCTGAGCTGACCGGGGGCGACCTTCTGCGGGTTGAGCTTGCCGCTGAGGGACACATCAACGTTGTTGTCGGACAGATTGAGCACACGCACGAACGCAGAATCGGCCGGGGCCACGGCGTCGTACAGGTCGGCATTGCCTTCGGCGGCCAGGGCGGCGTGGTTGGTGGCAGCCAGGGCCAGGGCGGTGAACAGGGGCGAAAGCTTCATCAGGTTCTCCTAGGGACGTCAGAAATGCCCGGGCTGGGCGCTGCGGGCCAGCGCGCCGGGACGGTGGGCCAACAGGGTGCGCAGGGGGAACTCCCAGACCACGGTGTCGATCTGCGGGTTCTGCAACTGGTCGCCGGCGAGGAACTGGTTCATCGCCTCGAACGGCCCGCGGGCCTCCACGGCGATGGACAACAGGTCGCGATTGAGCGCCTCCTTGAGGAAGCCGACGAAGTTCCAGTCGTCGATCTTGCTGTAGCTGGTGCCCACCAGCAGCAGGCTTTGCGTCTGTTCGGCGAACAGCGCGTCGCTGTCCTGTTCGGCCTGGAGGGTCTCGTACAGCTCGATCGGGTTGGGGCCGAACTGCGGTGCCAGGCGCGCATGGTCGAACTGCAGGTAGTTCATCAGGTCGCCCTTGACCGTCTTGTCGCCGGCCTTGCGCGACACGTACACCTGGTCGCCGAGCAGCTGCGGGCGCTGGCGGGCCAGCTCATAGGCCGACAGGCGCGCGCCGTCCGGGCTCCAGTGGGTGTCGGACTTGAGGAACAACCGTGGGCCGGCCAGGTTGCGCAGGTAGGCGTCGCGCAGCGGCACCACGTCCAGCCGGCGTAGCTGCAGGTCGGCGACGAAGCGGTCGTAGAGACTGTGCACCCGCGGATCGAAGGCGTGCGCGGCGTGGCTGGCGTAGATATCCAGCTTCATCGGCAGCGGCAGCAGCACCAGGTGCTTGCCGTGCTCGGCCAGTTGCCTCTGGACCTTGACGATCTGCTCCAGCTGGCTCGCCAGGCTGGCGTCCAGGTCGTTGGGCACGCGGTATTCCTGGTTGGTGTAGAGCCAGCCGTCCCTGCCCAGCACCACGCCCTTGGTGCCCTCGCCGAACAGCTGGAACTGGGCGTCGGCCCACAGCCGCTGCGAAGGCTCGCGCAGGAACAGGCGCTGGTCGTAGACCTGTTCGAACTTGCGCAGCAGCTTGCCGTCGACGAACAGGTTCCAGCTGTCGGTCTGGGCGCGGGCGAAGCTCAGCACCGGCGGCAGCGAGTAGACGAACATCGCCGCCAGCGCCAGGGCGAAGACCACACCGTTGGCCTTGCCGGCCGAATTCATCACTGGGTACATGGCATTTCCACGAAACAGTAAGTTGATTCATTGATCGACACGTCCCCCTGTAGGAGCGGGCTTGCCCCGCGATCGAGGTGACGCGGTGCATGGCACCGGCTGTGCCGGTGTTCGCGGGGCAAGCCCGCTCCTACAGGGGGCATCTCAAGCCTTGCCCTAGAACTGGAAATACAGGAACGGCGAGAACGAACTGGCCGCCAGGCTGCTCAACGCCAGCAGGAAGCCCCCCCACAGCAGCAGGCTGTGCAGCACGCCGACGTGACGCATGAAGTAGCCTTCCTTGTTGCCGGCGTAGAAGCGCACGTTGTTGATCCCGGCCAGGATCAGCCAGGCGACCGCCACCAGGGCGAAGGCCATGGCCATCTTCGAGGCGCCGAGTACGTAGAGCTCCAGCGAACCGAAACCGTTGAAGCCCAGCAGCGCCTGGTAGATCTGCAGGCTGTGGCGCAGGTCCATGGTGAAGAACAGCGGCATGCTCAGGATGATCAGCAGCGCGGTGCGCAGGTTGCGACCCAGGTGATAGGGCGTGGTGACCTTGGTCGCGAGGTTGAACCTGCGCTCCAGCACCATGCCGATGCCGAAGAACAGGCCCCAGCAGATGAAGGCGAAACTGGCGCCGTGCCACAGGCCCGACAGCAGCATGGTCCACACCAGCGCCGGCAGGGCACCGGCCACGCGCTTGCGCACCAGCGGCAGGTACACGTAGTCACGCAGGAAATGCGCCAGGGTCATGTGCCAGCGCGACCAGAACTCGGTGATGCTCTGCGACACATAGGGCTGGTTGAAGTTTTCCGGGAAGCGCAAACCCATCATCAGCGCCAGGCCCAGGGCCATGTGGCTGTAGCCGGCGAAGTCGAAGTACAGCTGCAGGGTCGAGACCACCAGGCCGAACCAGGCATCGCTGAACTGCAGGGTGCCTTCACCGACGAACAGCACGTTGATCGGCGCCAGGCGGTCGGCGATCAGCACCTTCATGATGAAACCGAGCATGAAGCGGCACACCCCCAGCGAGAACAGCTCCAGCGAGTGGCTGCGCTGGCGCAGCTGTGGCGCGAGCTGGCTGTAGCGCAGGATCGGCCCCGCCACCAGGTGCGGGAACAGCGCGACGAAGGCGGCGAAGTCGATGAAGCTGCGGGTGGGCGTGGCGTCCTTGCGGTAGATGTCGACGATGTAGCTCAGGGCATGGAACACGTAGAACGAGATGCCCAGCGGCAGGAAGATGTTCTCCAGGGTCCAGGTGTTGATGCCCAGCGGCGCCAGCAGCAGGGCCAGCACCTCGGCGCCGAAGTTGGCGTACTTGAAGTAGCCCAGTGTTGCCAGGTTGCCGGCCACGCCGAGCCACAGCAGGCGCAGGGCGCGGCGTTTGTCGCCGGCATCCAGGCGCGCCTTGATGAACAGGCCGAAGCCGTAGTTCCAGGCGGTGATGGCGACGAACAGCAGCAAAAAGTCCGGGCGCCACCAGGCGTAGAATACGTAGCTGGCGGCGACGATCACCAGCGAGCGCCACTGCGGTCGGGCCAGGTAGTAGATGGCCAGGAACAGCGGCAGGTAGAGGAACAGGAAGACGTTGGAGGCGAAGATCATGCTGGCCGGTCCTTAGTAGCTGATCACCACGCCGACACTCAGCTGGTAGTCGTCGCCGCTTTCCAGCGCGCTGCCTGCGTTGAGGTAGCTGGCGCTGACCAGGGTGTTGACGTCCAGGTGCTTGCCGTCGAGGGCTACCGGGAACATCTTCCAGTAGTAGTTGAGGTCGATCATCTGGCCGACGTTGTCGCCCTTGCCATGCAGGCCGGCGTTCAGTTCGCTCTGGCGCCGGGCGCGGGCATCGGCTGCCATGCGGATCGGCAGGGCGCCACCTTCGTCGCGCAGGTTGAGCTGGGTCACCCGCAGGTCCAGGGCGCTGCGCGCCGTGGGCCGGGTCTCCAGGGCGAAGCCGTAGTAGCTCAGGTTGCGCAGGTCGAGGGCGACGAACGAGCTGGTCAGGCGCGTGCTGTACGAGCCCTGGCGGGTGATGCGGTCGGACTGGATCGGGTTGAGCCGGAAGCCGTCGTTGTCATCGTCCGGCTTGTCGGTCAGGCCGCCGCGCAGGGCCAGGCGCGGGGTCCAGGGCAAGGTCTCGAAACGCTTGCCGACCTCGCCCAGCGCCGCCCAGCCGCGGCTGCCGTGGCCGGTGCTGGTGACACCGTTGCCGGCGGTGTTGTCCATCGTGCCGTCCAGCGCCGCCAGTTCCAGGTGGTAGTCGCTGGCCAGCGGCAGGTTGTCGCCCTTGAAGAACAACCCGTAGCGCCAACCCTTGAAGTCATAGCGGTCGTCGACGTCGTGGCCGCTGCGGTCGTTCTCCTGCATCAGGCGCACGCCGACCTGGTTGTTCGGGCTCCAGCGATAGGCGTACTGGCCCATCAGGTACAGCGTGCGCGCTTCGCTTGCGGCCAGCGAGTTGACGTCGGTGTTGTAGTTGCGAAATTTCTGCCCGACCGCGACGAAGGCGTCGCTGAAGGTGTCCTGGTAGTTGAAGCGCAGCGACTCCAGGCTGTCGTCCCACCAGATGCCGTAGTCGTCGTAGAAGCGTTGGCGGCCGAACGACAGCGAGAAGCGCGGATCGTCGCCGATCAGGTTGCGTTTGACGTACAGCTCGCGCAGCTCGGCGTACCAGCCCTCGGGTTGCTCGCGTTCATTGTTGTTGGTCGACTCGTTGGCCAGGTTGCTCGACTGACTGGAGTCGTAGTTCAGCCACAGGCGACCATAGACCATCCATTTGGCCCAGCGTTTTTCCGGCGAGTACCAGGCGAACGACGGCTCGTAGCGCAGGCTGTAGAAGCTTTCGCGGTCGCGGCCGACCTGGGAGTCTGCCGGCCCGTAGCCGGTCTGCACGGTGAGCTTGTTGAAGAACTCCGAGGTGATCACCGGCTCGCTGCCGTCAACGGCCGCGACGCGCACCGGCGCGCTGCTGTCGGCCTCGGGGCCGGTGACTTCCTCGGCCGCCAGCGCCGTCAGGGGCGCCAGGGCGAGCAGGGCGCCGAGCAGGGGTGGGTGGGCTTTCACAGGGTGGCCTCCTTCAACAGATCGTTGCGTGCGGCCAGGGCGCGCTCGATGTCATCCTTGGGCAAGGTCTTGTCCAGCCGTTTGATCAGGCCGCGGGCGCGGGTTTCGCCCAGGTCGAGGGCGATGCGCGCATAGGTGTAGGCCTTGACCGGGTCGTGGCAGATGGCGCGGCCGCGCAGGTGCACGGTGGCCATGCGGTACCAGGCCGCGGTCGAGCCCTGCTCGGCCTGTCGCTGCCAGATGGCCAGGGCGCGTTCCTGGTCGGGCTGGTCGAGGCCGCCCTTGCTGTACAGGTCGCCCAGTAGCAGCTGCGCGTCGGGGTAATGGGCGGCGATCAGTTCGTCGATCAGCGCCTGGGATTTTTGCGGATCCAGGGTCAGCCAGTTGTTGACCATGTAGAACGCCGCGTCCAGCGCCTTGGCCCGGGTCGGGTCCTTGGCCCGCACCTGGGCGATCAGCGCCTGGGTCTGCTCGGCGTTGTGCTCGGTGGGGTTGGAAATCATGAAGTTGGCCTTGGATACCTGCGCCGGCAGGTAGCCACGGGCGACGGCGTTGTCCAGCCAGCGCTGGGCCTCGGCAATGCCGTCGGCGCGCAGCTGGTCGTTGGCCTTGTCGCGGGCCAGTTGCTCGGGCGTCGGCTCGACCTTGGGGCCCATGGCGCGACTCTGGCGCTGCTCGCGCTCGGCGTCCAGCTCGGCGCGGGTGGTGCCATGGATGCTGTCCAGCAGCGCGCCGATACGCTGCACCACCTCCACCGGCAGGCTGGCCATCTCTGGCTCCAGGCTGCGGGCAAAGGCGAGGAAGGCCGGGTCCTGGCGCTCGCCGAGAAAGCGGTAGTAGCGCTCGATGCCGCGCGGGTCGATGCGTGCCGCCTGCCGGTACCAGCGCTCGGCGGCGGCGCGGTCGCCCTGGCGCTCGGCGACCACGGCGCGGTACAGCTCGGGACGGCAGTTGAGCAGGCAGCTCTGTTCGTACAGCGCCAGCAGTTCGGCGGCGCGCTCGCCGGGGAACAGCTGCGGATAGACCAGGAACACCTCCAGGCTGGTGCTGGTGCTGCGCGGATCACGGTCGTTGGGGTAGCGGGTCAGGGCCTGGCGCACCCATGCCTCATGACTGCGCTGCAGGCGCGGGGTGCGGTCGAGCAGGCGCGCCAGCGAGGCCAGCGCCGGGATCTGGCCGTGGCCGTCGGCGAAGGCCTCCAGGTACAGGCTCACGATGTCCTGGCGGTTGGCACTGTCGCTGTTGGCCAGCACATCGCCGAGCAGCTGCTTGGAGGCCAGGTCGCCGCGCTCGGCGAGGGCGCGCAGGTCGCTCGTGACGTCGGCGCTCGGGTCCTTGTACAGCGCGTAGCGGATCTGCTCCAGGCTCTGCCCGGCCCAGCCGCTGCCGGCCCAGGCCAGGCCGAGGCCGGCCAGCAACAGGCGCGGGGCGTTCTTGGCGTTCATGAGCGGCCCTCAGTTGCCGCTGCCGAACGGCAGGCCCAGGTACAGGTCGACCGCCACGGCCTTCTGGTAGGCCGCCGCCGGCAGCGGGCTGTCCGGCTGGATGGTCAGCGCCAGGTTGTGGTTCAGCTCGTCGGAGCGGGCGTCCACCACCGTGCCGCTGAAGTGCTGGTCGAGGCCGAACACCTGCATGTCCACCGAGCGCACGCGGCCGACATCGGCGAGCTTGTCGAACGGCACGTTGGCGCGCACGAACAAACCCTCGTTCTTCGGCAGCAGGTGCATCATCGGCGCGGCCTTGTAGCCATAGCCGTCCAGCGGTGGCGACGGGTACCAGACCTGGCAGTCGCACGGGCTGTTGATCACCGTCTCGACGCTGGCGCGGCCCAGCAGCGCCTGCAGGTCGCCCGGGGCGAGGTCGGCCAGGGCCTTCATGTCCGCCGGGCTGGTGAAACTGGTGGCCAGCTGGGTGGAGATGTTCGCCAGCGGCTGGCCGGCCTGCACCTCGCTGGCGCCGGCCGGCAGCAGGTACTTCACGTAGCCGTTGTCCGGCATGCTGATGACCTGGGCATTGCCGGCCACCGTGGCCTGCAGCGCCGGGACGCGGAAGAACAGCAGGTAGCCCTTGTAGCCGACGAAGCCCAGGGCGGCGAGGCCGGCGGCGGCGTACAGCGCGGTGCCGGCCACGGCCTTGAGGCGCTCGGCCGGGGTGCGGGCGCTGGCCTGCTGGTGCTTGCGCGCCTTGATGTAGTTCTCGCGCTGCATCACGTTGAACAGGCCGTTGATGTCGGCGACTTCGCCCGACAGGTAGGCGCTGATCAGGTAGCGCAGGATGTCGCGCTTCTGCGCGTCGAGGTCGACGAACTGCGCGCCGACCTCCTTGCCGCGCTGGGAGACGATGCGCACCTTGCCGTCGATCGACAGGTCCACCTGGTTCAGGCGCAGCTGGATCGAGGCGTCGTACAGCGCGCCGACGGTCAGCGGCGCCTCGTGCAGCAGGCCGATGCCGCCCAGCGAGATGTCGGCAAGGTCGGCCTCGAACGGTTCGCGTCCGGCGCCGGACAGGCGCACCCGGGCGTGCATGCGGGTACGCACGTACTGACGCTCGTCGATGGCCTCGTGGACGATGTTGGCCGCGGTCTTGCCCGGGGCCGCCGGGGTATTCGAAGTACTCATGTGCAGGCGCCTTTCCTTAACGTTGCGTGAGTTCCAGGAGAACGGTGATGACCCCGAAGAAGATGGCGATCGAGGAGCACAGCATCGCCTTCGAGGACCAGCGGTTGAGGCTGGCGTCGAAGTCGACGCTGCCGGTGGCCAGGGTGGTCTTCTGCCGCGTCCAGCGTTGCTGGTCCATGTGGAACATCGCGTAGACCTTCATCAGCGAACCGACGATCTGGTTGTAATAGAGAACGAACGGGTACATCGGGCTGACCGGGTGCCCGGCGAAGACGAACAGCACCGTCACCAGGCTGCGCGAGACCAGCACCCAGAACAGGTACACCAGCAGGTACTGGATGCCGAACACCAGGCCGGCCAGCACCGAGGCGGTCAGGCCCATCAGGCAGGTCCACATCGACACCCGCTGGTCGAGCAGCACGTACAGGGTGAACAGCCCCAGGCGCGCGCGGCCGAGCAGGGCGGTGGCGCGGAAGTTCTGCCGCAGCGAGTTGCCGTACCAGCGGAACATCAACTGGCGGGTGGCCACCCAGAAACTGTCGCTGGGCGGGTGCTCGACGGTCAGGGTGTGGCTGTCGGGCACGTAGAAGGTGTCCCAGCCGGCGCGCATCAGGCTCAGCCAGCTCGACTTGTCGTCGCCGGTGAGGAACTGGAAGCGGCCCAGGCGCCAGTGCTCGAGAAAATCCGCCTCGACGTCGCGGATGAAATCCGGGTCGGTCATCACCCCGGCGCGGAAGAACGACAACCGACCGGTGAGGGTCAGCACCCGGTGCGACAGGGCCATCGAGCACATGTTGATGTGCCGCTGGACGAAACGCATCGAGTGCCACTGGCGCATCCAGCGACTGCCCTCGACTTCGCAGAACTCATTGGTGGTCAGGCCGCCGACGTCGGGCAGCACGGCGAACAGCTTGACCGCCCGCTCGACGCAGCCGGGCAGCATCATGGTGTCGCCGTCGACCACGCCGACCACCGCGTCGTCCAGCGGCATCTGCCGCGACAGCGCGCGGAAGGCGTGGGCCAGGCCATCGCGCTTGCCGGTGCCGCGGGCGCGGACGATCACCAGGCCGATATCGTCGCGGCCCTGCACCTCGTCGCGCATGATGTCCTTGATGAACTGCTCGTCGCCCTTCTCGACGATCGAGGCGATCACCGTGCACGGCACCTTCAGCCGCTGCACCTCCTGGAACACCGACTGGTACACCTTGAAGGTGGTGTGGGTGGGGATGCGAAAGCTGGTCACCACCATGAACATGTGCGACGGCAAGGCCGCGTCACCCAGGCGTTCGACCCGGCGGCGCAGGCGCGGGAAGCGCCAGTGCAGGAAGTACATGCCACGCAGGTAGTGGACGATGGCATTGCCGTAGCGCCACATGCCCAGGGTGCCGATGATGAAGATGAACTGGTGGTGGCTGGGGTCCAGGTACTGTGGCGCGACCATCTGCGCGGCCAGGGCGATCAGCCCGGCGAGCAGCGCCCAGGCGCAGAAACCGGCTGCCGCGCGCATATACCCCGGGGCCGCGAAAGGCCGCTGTTGCTGTCGTTCCATGGCGTTGAAGCTCCTTGGGTCGGGGCCCGCCGTGACGGCGGGCGGCGGCGGGCCTTACCAGCAGATGCCGTGGCGTTGGGCGTCGCTGCTGCCGGCCATGAAGCCGACCAGGTCGATCACCTGCTTGCCGTTGCCGACGTCCAGGGCCTGGACGAAGCGTTCGTCGTTGTTGCCCAGCACGATCACCTCGGCCTCGTCGATCACCTGCTGCAGGTCGCTGCGCAGCAGGGCGCTGACATGGGGGATCTGCTGCTCGATGTACTGGCGGTTGGCGCCGAACTGACGGGCATGGTCGACGTTGGCGTCGAAGATGCGCAGGTCGTAGCCCTTGCCGATCAGCTGCTCGGCCAGGGTCACCAGCGGGCTTTCGCGCAGGTCGTCGCTGTTGGCCTTGAAGGCCAGCCCGAGCAGGGCGATGCGGCGCTTGCCGGCCTGGGTCACCAGGTCGAAGGCGTTCTGTACCTGGTTGCGATTGCTGTCCATGATCGAGGCCAGCAGCGGGTGTGCCACGTCCAGCTGGCTGGCGCGGTAGGTGAGGGCGCGCACGTCCTTGGGCAGGCACGAGCCGCCGAAGGCGAAGCCCGGGCGCAGGTAGTAGCGCGACAGGTTGAGCTTGTAGTCCTGGCAGACCACGTCCATCACCTCGCGGCCGTCGACCCCCGAGGCCTTGGCGATGTTGCCGATCTCGTTGGCGAAGCTGACCTTGGTGGCGTGCCAGACGTTGCAGGTGTACTTGATCAGCTCGGCGACCTCGATCGACTTGCGGATCACCGGGGCGTCGAGGCCTTCGTACAGCGCGGCGAGCAGGTCGCCCGAGCGGCTGTCGAGTTCGCCGATCACGGTCATGGCCGGGAAGTCGTAGTCCTGGATCGCCGTGCTCTCGCGCAGGAACTCCGGGTTGACCGCCACGCCGAAATCGCGACCGGCCTGCTTGCCCGAAGCCTGCTCGAGGAGCGGGATGACCACGTTCTTCACCGTGCCTGGCAGCACCGTGCTGCGCACCACCACGGTATGGCGGCTGGCCTTGTCGCGCAGGGCCGCGCCGATCTCCCGGCACACCGCTTCCATGTACACCAGGTCGAGGTCGCCGTTGGCCTTGCTCGGCGTGCCGACGCACAGCAGCGACAGCTCGGTGGCCAGGATCGCCGCCTGGACATCGGTGGTGCCGCGCAGGCGACCCTGGCGCACACCGTCGAGCAGCAGCTGTTCCAGGCCCGGCTCGACGATGGGCGAGCGGCCCTGGTTGATCATGTCGATCTTCGCCTGGGCGACGTCCACCCCCAGTACCTGGTGTCCGCGTGCCGACAGGCAGCCGGCGCAGACCGCTCCCACATAGCCAAGTCCGAAGATACTGATGTTCATAGATCCCTCTCCCCAGGCGCGGCGCAAGGCCGGCCGAGATACTCAGTTCAGAAGTTTTGAAAATGCCAGACGCGCAGGATCAGGCCGCGCTAGATATATAGCGATGCAGGCTGTTTCTTGGTGGTCTTTTTACATCCTAAGGAGTTTTCTGATAGTTCGGCAAGCTTTGTTGTGTTGTTGTTTTGATAAATTCTAAATGTTCTGTGAGAAAGTTAAAAATTGCTTGAAAAACAACAAGTTAAAGTTAGATAAAAGTTAGGCGTCAAAAAATCGATATGCTTGTTTGTGCCGATAAAATGACGCCAAAATGGCGCTTTTCGCCACGTTTTCCGCCGTTTCAGTCGTGCTTCGATGTGCGCTTTTTTACTGGCTTGGGTGATTTTTCTGATTCTTGGAAGTGCTATTTTCGTCTGTCGTCGGGTGCTTCCATGTCCCCCAGTCGTCCGATCGTGGCGCAATGATGGCTTGCAAGGATTGGATCCAATTGGCATAGTGCCGGACGATTGCGCAGGCATTCACTCGGGTGCGGGATGCACCCTTCTTCCATTCATGCAAAGGAGGCAAGCAGATGAACGGATTCGGTCCGCGACTCAGAGAAGAGCGCGAACGCCTGGGGCTGACCCAGCGTATCTTTGGCGACATCGGCGGGGTCGAGCCCAACGCCCAGGGCAAATACGAAAGCGGCGAACGCACGCCGCGCATGGACTACCTCGCGGCGGTCGCTAGCAAGGGCGTCGATGCGCTCTATGTGCTGAGCGGCGTGCACACCCCAGCGCCGCTGGACAGCCTCACGTCCGACGAGAACCGTCTGCTCGACGCGTTCCGCCGCCTGCCCTCGGCCGACCAGGCCGCGGTCTGGCACCTGCTCAACCGCCTGGCGGGCGAGGAGGGCGGGGCGCAAGTGCTGCGTATTCGGCGGCCTGACCGGCAGGCATATTTCCATGACGCTTTGCGCTAGGTTCGTTGTGAAAAATTTTGTTAAGGTGGCGGGATCCAATCGCCCCACTGACGAGGTGTCTGCTTGATTAGGGTCCTGGTGGTCGACGATCACGATCTGGTGCGTACCGGCATCACACGCATGCTGGCCGACATCGACGGGCTGCAGGTGGTGGGGGAGGCGGACTCCGGCGAGTCCGCCCTCAAGCTGGCCCGCGAGCTCAAGCCGGACGTGGTCCTGATGGACGTGAAGATGCCAGGGATCGGTGGTCTGGAAGCCACGCGCAAGCTGTTGCGCAGCCATCCGGACATCAAGGTGGTCGCGGTGACCGTGTGCGAGGAAGACCCGTTCCCCACCCGCCTGTTGCAGGCGGGTGCCGCGGGCTACCTCACCAAGGGCGCCGGGCTCGACGAAATGGTCCAGGCGATCCGCCTGGCCTTCGCCGGCCAGCGCTACATCAGCCCGCAGATCGCCCAGCAGCTGGCGCTCAAGTCGTTCCAGCCGCAGGGCTCGCCGTTTGACGCGCTGTCCGAGCGGGAAATCCAGATTGCGCTGATGATCGTCGGCTGTCAGAAGGTGCAGATCATCTCTGACAAGTTGTGTCTGTCCCCCAAGACCGTCAATACTTACCGTTATCGAATCTTCGAAAAACTCTCGGTCACCAGCGACGTCGAACTGACCTTGCTGGCCGTCCGCCACGGTATGGTCGACGCAAGTCTGTAAGCACACCTCATGTCACAACCTTTTGATGCAAGCGCGTTCCTGGCGACCTGCAGCGGTCGCCCGGGCGTGTACCGGATGTTCGACGCCGAGGCCCGGCTGCTGTACGTGGGCAAGGCCAAGAACCTCAAGAAGCGCCTGGCCAGCTATTTCCGCAAGACCGGGCTGGCGCCGAAGACGGCTGCCCTGGTGGGGCGCATCGCCCAGGTCGAAACCACCATCACCGCCAACGAGACCGAGGCGCTGCTGCTCGAGCAGACGCTGATCAAGGAATGGCGGCCGCCCTACAACATCCTGCTGCGCGACGATAAGTCCTACCCGTACGTGTTCCTGTCCGACGGTGAGTTCCCGCGCCTGGGCATCCACCGCGGCGCGAAGAAGGCCAAGGGCCGCTATTTCGGCCCGTACCCCAGCGCCGGTGCCATCCGCGAGAGCCTGAGCCTGTTGCAGAAGGCGTTCTCGGTGCGCCAGTGCGAGGACAGCTACTACGCCAACCGCACCCGCCCGTGCCTGCAGTACCAGATCAAGCGCTGCAAGGGGCCGTGCGTGGGGCTGGTCGCCGCCGAGGAGTACGCCGAGGACGTGCGCCACTCGGTGATGTTCCTCGAAGGCCGCAGCCAGCAACTGGGCAACGAGCTCAGCGCCGAGATGGAAAAGGCCGCCATGGCCCTGAACTTCGAGAAGGCCGCCGAGCTGCGCGACCAGATCGCCCTGCTGCGCCGGGTCCAGGACCAGCAGTACATGGAGGGCGGCTCCGGCGACGTCGACGTGGTGGCGGCCTTCGTCAACCCGGGCGGCGCCTGCGTGCACCTGATCAGCGTGCGTGGCGGCCGGGTGCTGGGCAGCAAGAACTTCTTCCCCCAGGTGGGCATCGAGGAGGAGGTGGCCGAGGTCATGGCCGCGTTCCTGTCCCAGTACTACCTGGGCAACGCCGAGCGCGAGCTGCCGGGCGAGCTGATCGTCAACGTGGTGCATGACGACTTCGCCGCCATCAGCGAGGCGCTGCAGACCCTGCGTGGCCGCGAAATCAGCATCAGCCACCGGGTGCGCGGCACCCGCGCGCGCTGGCAGCAGCTGGCGGTGACCAACGCCGAGCAGGCCCTCAACGCCCGCCTGGCCAACCGCCAGCACATGGCCGCGCGCTTCGAGGCGCTGGCCCAGGTGCTCGACCTGGACGAGGTGCCGCAGCGCCTGGAGTGCTACGACATCAGCCACTCCAGCGGCGAGGCCACCGTGGCCAGCTGCGTGGTGTTCGGCCCCGAAGGCCCGCTCAAGTCCGACTACCGCCGCTTCAATATCGAGGGCGTCACCGCTGGCGACGATTACGCGGCCATGCACCAGGCTTTGCAGCGCCGCTATGGGCGGATCAAGGACGGCGAGGGCAAGCTGCCTGACGTGCTGCTGGTGGACGGCGGCAAGGGCCAGCTGAACATGGCCCGCGACGTGATGCAGGAACTGGGCTTTGCCGACCTGACGCTGCTGGGCGTGGCCAAGGGCGTGACCCGCAAGGCCGGTTTCGAGACCCTGTACCTGAACGACGTGGCCCACGAGTTCACCCTCAAGGGCGACTCGCCGGCCCTGCACCTGATCCAGCAGATCCGCGACGAAGCCCACCGCTTCGCCATCACCGGCCACCGCGCCCGGCGTGGCAAGGCCCGGCGCACCTCGAGCCTGGAGGACGTCGCCGGGGTCGGCCCCAAGCGCCGTCGCGACCTGCTGAAACATTTCGGCGGCCTGCAGGAGCTCAACCGCGCCAGTATCGACGAGATCGCCAAAGCCCCCGGCATCAGTAAAAAGCTTGCCGAGTCGATTTATGCCAGCCTGCATAGCGAGTAGAATGCCGGGTTCAACTCGCAGCCAGTCGTACCGATGAATATTCCAAACCTGCTCACCGTTCTACGCGTCCTGCTCATCCCGATCTTCATCCTGCTGTTCTATGTGCCCTATCACTGGAGCTACATGGCCGCCAGCACGGTGTTCGCCATCGCCGCCGCCACCGACTGGCTCGACGGCTACCTGGCGCGTCGGTTGCAGCAGAGCACCCCGTTCGGCGCCTTCCTCGACCCGGTGGCCGACAAGCTGATGGTCGCCGTGGCCCTGGTCCTGCTGGTGCAGGTGCACGCCAACTTCTGGCTGACGCTGCCGGCGGCGGTGATCATCGGCCGCGAGATCGTCGTCTCGGCGCTGCGCGAGTGGATGGCCGAGCTCGGCGCCCGCGCCCATGTGGCGGTGTCGAACCTGGGCAAGTGGAAGACCGCCGCGCAGATGCTGGCGCTGGTGATCCTGCTGGCCAACCCGCCGCTGCTGACCTTCTGGGTGGTGCTGGGCTATGGGCTGCTGCTGGTGGCGGCGGGCCTGACCCTGATCTCGATGGTGCACTACCTGCTGGCCGCCTGGCCGCACCTGCGCGAAGGTTCCGAGCAGAAGTAAAAGTTTTTTTGAATCAAGGGGTTGACGCCGTTCTGGAAATCGCTAGAATGGCACCCATCACGACGCGGGAATAGCTCAGTTGGTAGAGCACGACCTTGCCAAGGTCGGGGTCGCGAGTTCGAGTCTCGTTTCCCGCTCCAAATTCGATCCGCAGTGCGTCGCTGGGATCACAAAGAAGAGGCCGAAAGGCCTCTTTTTTTGTGCCTGGGATTTGGTGGTTGCAGGTTCATTTTAGTTTTTGGGCCGGCCACAGTGGGCATCTGATTGTGGCCGGGTTATTTGTTCTCGCTGGCAGTCTCCCTCTTCACACGCAGGGCGCATGCGTGGCGTCCGTCATGATGATGCTCGGCGACGCCAGCTAGCCTATTCGATCAGCCAGGCGGGTTCACCTTCTATCAGTGTGCCGCCATGGCTTGTCTTGTCTCCCTGGCGCGCCGCAGGGCTGCCCTCAATGAGCGTATGCGCGGCACCGGTCTCGATGACCGCACCGCAGCTGAGTTCATCCCCCATGCGTGCAATTGCACGACCATTCACGGTGGCATTGGCCGCGCCACTGATGACGGTGCCTTCCCCGTGGAGAGGGCAAAGGTGGCGATGGCCGACGAGGACGACAGGCTTCATGGCGACTCTACCTGGGCAAGTGGAGCGGTTTGTGGGACCGTTCGCGATTCGTGGTCGATCGCTTCTGGCCACTTGACTTCTGGTGCCAGACGCATGGCGAATTGGCACCAGAGGATATCGTTGTGATCTCTATTGAGCGGGGCGGGAGGGACAGCGGAGAGGCCATGTTGCATGTAAGTGCATACATAGGCCCAAATTGATGCTTCACCGTATTCGTTGTTCAATGGGAATCGGTCGATAACGTTATTGGTGCCTGGTTCCACGATGGACAGCATGATCCCTGTCTTTACGAGGTGCGAGCCTTGGTGGGTTACGGCTTGTTTTCTCCAGCGTTCTGCGCGTACATCCTTCCAGTCGTAGCTGACGATTTTTATTGGCCATGGAATGAAGGGGTTCCACCAACAGAAATTGAAGTTGTAGGCGTAAATTTTTTGGCGGACACGGTTGAAGCGTATTGGTTCATCGCGCGGGGTGAGAAGGATTGCGCGGATGAATGATGCCGCCTGCCATATCCCTGTTAATGTTGCAATAACTACAATTAAGAATAATTCATGTTGGCGATGTGCTACGGTATCTATTAGCGTATATATGGATAGGATGAGCACTGGGATGCTGGCTAGTGCTAGTAAAAGCAGTAGCTCTCGCATGAAAATTGAGTGTCGGGATATTTCCAGGTAGATGCTGTCTTGGTAGTTTGCATTTAATAATCCGGGTGATGGTTCTATCTTGGTAGGTTCGTTTGGAAGATTGAAGTCTTCTTTCCAGCCTGAACATGGAGGAGTCAGGGTAGGTCGTTTCATTTTTATCCCCTTGTGTCCAGTTTGTCTTGTTTTTTTACTAGTCTCGCTAGGTTTGTGGCGTCGTCCTTGTCGGGCCAATAGCTGACTGTTAACTCAAACGCATCGATAGTGTTGAGATCTGCGGTTGGTATGCTGCCTTCTATTTTTAGGGTTTCTCCTCGGCTGGAACTATCCTCTGGACTGGCGGTGCTCTCATGTAGCCCTGTTCTTGTCTTGTCGCTGTCTCCGGAGTGCACGGTCGGCACAGTGTTTCTTCCCGGTGAGTAAATTACCAGTGTCCATTCGTATCTTGCCCGTTCTTGAATGAAGTTTGGAATGGTGATTGTGTAGTCCAGGCGTGTCTCGAGTGGGATGGAAAAGTTGTCCCTGACCGTGACGAACGGTTCTATCGTTTTTGGAAGGTGGGTTTCTTTGAACTTTATGTCTATTGAGACGTGCGCAGTAATGCCCAATAAAGCAGCGTTGAGAGCGCCTATAGCGTTATCGTTGTCTCCTGCGATCTGCCATTCGCGATGCGAAACCGGTAATCCCCATCTGGACTGGCGTGCCCAGACTTCCAATGGGGAGGATTCTTTCTTCTTGGCAGTCGTCGCTAGTACATAAGATGAGAGTGCAAATATTATGGCTATCCCTACTGGCCCCAGAAAGGCAGTGCCAAATAACAGTGTACTTGCTCCTGCAATTGCTGAAGCAAACGCAAATATACCAGATGCGTAGTAGGAGGTTTTGGATGGGTGGTCTCCCTGAGAGGCTGTTCGTTGAGCTGCTAATAAATAATTAGCCCCATCTGCAATACCGGCCACGGCAGCAATGGCACCACCGTACCTGACAAGTTGCGTCCCCTGCATCAATGTCGAACCCGCCGTCACGGCGGCCCGGGCAGGTCGCAATATTTCGATCGCTTTCCCTGTCGCTTCAATACTCAACCCCAAAACCCCAATGGACGACGACCACACCGCTGCCAGCGCTTCGGCCTCCGCATTGCCTGGGATCGCGATCAGCGCGTCATGATTCCTGCGCAGGCTGTCCTGCTGGAACCACAACCCACCCAGGCTCAACATCAGGTCCGCGCGGCCCGGCCCTAGGCCAGACAAGCCACTGCGCAGGTTGCCCATGGCCTCACGGGCCAGGGTGCGGGTCTGCTCCGCGCTCAGGCTGAGCAGGCGCAGGCTGTGGGCGGCCTGGTATTGCAGGCTGTCTGCCCCTATGCGCACGCTGCGCAACGCCTCGCCAGCGCCGGTACCCGCGCTGGCCTGCAGGTGCTGCAACCGGGCCTGCAGGTCCTCGGCGCTCTCCATGGTCCAGAGCACCAGCTCCACGACCTTGCCGTGCTTGCCGGACACTGCCGCGGTGATGGCGCCGCTGAGCAGCATGGCGTTGACCTTGTGCGCGGCGGGTTTGCGAAAGGCCTGGTCCAGCTGGCCCAGCAGCGCATCGGTGCGCGCCTGCAGGCCTTCGTTGAGCAGCTTCAGGTATTCGCCCGCCCTGAGCGGCACGACGAGCTGCGTCATGTGCTGCCCGGCAAAACGCAGCAGCGCCGCGCTGTACACGTAGCCGATCATCTGCCGGGCGCCGATGGAAGCCGTTACTGGGCGCGCGATCGTCCCCTGGATGCTACATCCTCCATGCCGACTGGGATCAGCCTGATCTCTACGGCTGATCGATACTGTCGACCTCATGGGGCGCATCCTTCTCGATATTGGGAGTTTGACTTTGGATCTTGGGTCGACGTTTAGAGACACGGGGTTTTCTCTCCGGTCGCTTGCCAGGGCGTATGGCCCAGAGGTAGGCGTTTTCCCGCAGCCTCTCCTGGATATGGGGTGGGTAATCATCAACGGTGGTCACTGCCGGGACGGGTTTTCCCGGCAGGCCGGCTTCACGGATGATTTTGGGCCAGCGAGGTTTCCAGCACAGCAGGAGACTCGCCCAGTGGCCTGTTCCGATGATCAGGAAGGCAGGAGACAGCAGCAGCAGGCCGCATTTGAGGACGCGGGAGGAATTGCGGAAGTAGTGGGTCAGGCCTTCGAATTGAGGCGTGAAGGCTTGCCAAGGCCAAGGGAAGTGCGAGGTGATGTGGGGGCGCGGTAGCCCCTCTGGGCCCTCATCCATGAAGCGACGGATGAACTCCCATTCGGCTTGAAGCTCCGCGAAATTGTTGGCGGATTTGCCTACCCAGACCAATTCCGGACGCAGCGTGCCGGTGAACGCGGGTGACCATATGAGCGCTAGGGGGATACCCACACCACTTGCTATGGAAGATTTTTTATCAGAACCACTGGACGATACGCCGCTCCACGGAAGCGTGACGACTCCACCGCAGTAGGCAGGGCGGTGGAGGTAAACCTGTTGGGCGGTGCGGTTGAAACGTATCAACAAATGGCGTGACGTGAACATTTCCAAGCGTGAGAAGCGAAGACCATACTTTAGGTAGGGCAATGAGAGGGTTAAAGCGATTCCAAGAAAAAAAAGACTCATAAATAGTTGTTCGCCATATGGCTTGCCATGAGACGTTAGGTGTATGATTTTTTCTATGCCTCCAATGGCTATCCATAAATTAAATACTGCTGAAAGTATAATGGCCAGGGAAAGTATGGAGATTAACCCGCGCTTGTCCTCCCACATGCCGCAGCGCATTTCGAGCACATGCTCGTTATATATATAAATCGGGCCGCGGCTCTTGGGTGAGTCGCTTGCTGATTTTTTGGCGGCCTCAATGAGCTCCTCTTCTTCATTTTCATAAACCCCTCTGTTCTTGATTGTCTTGTTGTGTTTTTCAAAAGCATCGCGCTCTTCTTTAGAGTCAGTGGCGGCTAGCCATGCAAACCATTCAATAAGATACACTACATAACCTCGCTCATGGCGTTGAACAAGGCTTCGAGTTCTTCGGTGTCCTTTATGTATCCTTTGTTGGATGATTTAAGGCGGAAGCAACATTTGCTGCACCACTTCTCCAGTGCGTCATCATCGATGATGAGTAAGGTTATGGTGGTGCTGAGTACAATGGCGCCGCCTATCCAGCTCAAGCGGCTCAGAAACATCATTGCTGCACGGTTCGCTGCCAGTTTTGCCGAGAGTCTGGAGAAAGTAGCGAGTAAGCTGCTTGGCCAGGCATGACTAGCACTTATTGACAGCCACTGAAAAAGCGCACTCGCCTGTGAAAACGCTATTCCTCCCTGTCCCAGAAGTAGGGCGATGGTTGCGCTTCCTCTAAGTCCGTAGGCTGCTGCAAGCGTTGGTTTGGATCTAGCTTCTGCTTCCTTGGCGTCGGAGAAGTCCCAGGCAATGCTGACAAGCCCCCCCACCGTCGCCAATCCCGCCCCCCACAGCCGATAACGCCCCAGGCTGATGTCCGCTCCCCGCGCAATCGCGCTGTTCCGCCCGACGCCCAGCAGGGTCTGTTCCGTGCCCACCGCCAGTAGCTCGAACCCCGCCGCCGCACTGGCCAGTCCAGCGGCCACTACCTCGCTCCAGAAGCGCCGGCCCTTGTCATCCCGCTGCCCCTGCAACAGGAGCAGTCCCGCCTCCAGCAGGAGCAGGCCACTGGCCAGCCGAAGCCGATAGAACGAATGAGCGTGAGCGCCCTGCAATGTCTCCACATAGGCGCGATCAAGGCGTCGGACCATGGGGGCCGCCACCCGTCCTCGCGAGGGGGTGTCACCCTCGAGTGCGTGTTCACTCAGGCGCAGGTTGATGGCTTGCTCGCCCAGCGAGGCGATGAGGTAGGTGCCCAGGCGCCGGTACAGCAGGCGATCCATGTTGCCGGGGGCGCCGGCCTGCAGGCTCTGGCGCCCCAGTTGACCCAGCCAGGCCAAGGCGCCGGCGGTGTTGAGGGCGCTGTGCTGGGCCAGCTGGTCGAGGTGGCCGTCCACCCGGCTGAACTGCGAGGCGAGTTCCTTGGCGTATTTGAGCGAGGTGTCCACCTGCTGCCAGTGATCGTATTCCGGTGGCAGTGCTTGCAGTGCCTGGCGTGTCTGCTCCAGAACCTCGGCAATGGCGCGCTGGTTGAAGACGAACGAGCGCAGGGCCAGGTTGTCGGGCGTCAGCGTGTCGGCATGCCACCACTGGGCGAGCAGCCGTGCCCCGGCCAACACGCCCTCCATGCCGACCACGCTGAGCCCGGTCTGGTGAGCGAAGCACAGGCCGCTGCGCAGGTCGTTCTCGTCGTAGTAGGCCAGGGCCGCGAGCAGTTGCTCAGATTGCAGCCAGGCGAGATGGTCGTCGGCCCGCACGTCGGCCAGGCGCTGCGCTTCGAGGCCGTGGGATTCGAACCAGGCAAGCTGGTCATGCATGGCCTTGAGGTCGACGTGTGGCAGGTAACGCGTTTCGAACTGCCGGGCGAACTCGCCGTCGTTCGCCCGGGCCTCAAGGTCCTGGCGCCTGAGTGCGCCTGCGGTATCTAGAATGCCTTCCTTGGCCTGCGCCCACCAGGCGGCCATCTGCGGGTTGGCGCCCTGATCGGCACCGGCGAGATGGGCGCGCATGGCCTCTTTGTGACGGTCGACCAGCGCAGCGACCTTGCGCTCACTGAATTGCTGATGCAGTTCGGTGAAGGCCTGGGCGACCAGCACCTTGCGCTCGTTGCTGGGGCCGGGTTTTCCCGCGGCCGCCTCCGAGGCTTGCAGCCAATCCTTCAGGTGTTCCATGCCCGCGTTGCGCCAGGCATTGAGTTGCTGGGTGATGCCGATGGCATCCTCGACCACCACCGCGATGCCACGGGCCTCGGGTTTGCCGGCAACCGGGCCCAGCATGTACCGGGCCGCCGTTAGCGAGTGGACGCTGGTTTCACTGAACAGCTGGTTGTCCAGCAGCTTGCGCAATGAGCTGTCGGTTTCCGCAGCGAAATCGGCGACCAGGTCCAGTTGGTCATGGCGCAGCACATAAGGCCTGGGCGTCGGGCAGCCAAGGCCGGTGAAGGCGGCGACATCCACGGCCGGCAGCCTGTCGCGTCGACGCAGCAGTTGCTGCTGGGCCGCTTCGGTCAACGGGTCGGGGCTGTAGAACAGGCGCAGCTCAGCCAGGTCTTCGAGGTCATGGACGTTGAACGCCAAGGCCGTGTTGCGAATCATGTCGCGCAGGGTGTGGCCGTCTGTGGCGTCCGGCTCGGACTGCCCGGGGGCAACCAGCGACAATGAACCGTTCGCCGCAATGCGATAGGGCGGGTGGAGGCTGTGCTGCCCGCTGCGCTTGCGTTTCTCCATGACGTACAGGAAGCCTTGGCGCAGTGGCCGAATGGCATAGTCGGCATGCTGGAGCGTGGCAACGCTGTAGGGATGGCGCAGGTGATCGGGCAGGGTTGGCAAGCGCAGGCGCTGGCCGGTAGTGCCGCCAACGGCCGCATAGCGCAGGGGCAGGATGGTGAAGGTGCGCGTGCAATGGACGGCGGGCCCGCTGGCGAAGGGGGCTTCCAGGGCCTCGCAGTTCTGCCGAGTGATTTCGAGCAATTTGTTGAAGTCGAACATCCGATGTCCTCAGCGAAGCTGTTCATGCAGGTGGGTTTGTACCGACTCGACGAGCGACGTTTGCTTGTCGAGGGCGTCATTGATGGCGGCTTGCCAGACGGGATCGCTCGTCAAGCCCTCACCCAGCAGCGCCATGAAGGTCACATAGGTGATCTGGTCTTCCTGCCGTATGAGGCCTGATTCACGTGCAAAGGCCAGGAGCCTCTGCACGAGGCCCAGGCGAACAACATGACATTGTTCAGGTTTGCCGCTCGCGCGCAGGTTGTGCTTGAGTCGGTCAGCAAGCTGATACGCCAGTGCATCTCCTGCCAGCGACTGCCAACAGGCCTGATCAAGCCTGAGGCCATCGAGCGCTCTGACCTCAGGCCGGTCGCCGCCGGAAAAGTCGTACCATAGTTGTCGGGCGGCATCGGGGTAGGGCACCCACCAGGTATGGATAGGGGCTAGCCAGTCGAGGATGTCGGGCAGATCCTGACGAGCGTGCAGCGCACGCAGGCCCTGCTCGGTGTGATAGCGCAACAGGTAGCGATGACCGTCTGGGGCCAGAAGGGTGTTGGCCTGTGCCAGATGTGCGGCCAGGTCCTTGGCCGGCAGCGCGCTGACGATCCAGCCACAGATGGCATCCTTGCACAGGTCGGTGAGCTGCCAGAAAAAGTCGGACTGGCCCTGCAAACGGGTGCTGGCGTTTGCAGCGCACAGGACCGTACCGACCTGCTGCAAATGGCTGAGCGCCTTCTGCGGCATCAGTGAGTGCAACACCTCTTTTCGCTGTCCGAGCTTCTCCAGCTGTTCGTCGTCCAGCCGTGACAGTTCGAGGAGGGCGGATAGCCGATAGCGCTCCGATTGATACAAGGGAGCCAATAACCGGTCGTAGAAGGTACCTTTCATTCGCCTTCCCCTTCCATGCGAACGACATTCCGACCCTCTGCGATGGCCTTGAGTAAACAGCTGACGCAGATGGCTTCCCCCGGCTCCGGGGTCGCGTTGATCGCCAGTTGGCGTGAACCGCCCACCCCTGTCTGGGCTACCGGGCCTTTGATGTTTATCGCGATGGCGTCGAGCGTCATGCCGCTTGCGTCGAGACGTAGCGTCGCTCCTGGCGCTTTGATCACAAGGCTTTGCGATACGTTGAGTTCGATGACCTGGGTTTCATGGCGAATGGCTTGTCCGGCCATTAGCGCGACATGACCGGCCACCTGTTGCTCCAGATTTCCGCCAACCTCTACCGAGTGATTTGCGGTGGTCTTGTCATGGCGATGATTGCCGACCTGTTCGGTGCGATCCTGGCCGGTGATGACGGTGCAGTGGCGACCGACCTCCAGCGTGTCATCCTGGCCAATTTGCTCATGACGATCTCTGCCGATTACCAGATGCTCGTCATTACCCACTTCCTCGCTACGGTTGCGGCCGAGAGTGATCTGTTCATCTCGCCCGACTCGTTCAGAGCGATCATTGCCAACCTGCGTGGTTTCATCATGCTTGACCACGTTGTTCTGATCCCGCTGGGCATGGATGAACACCTCTTCCTGCCCCAGCTCATCCTCGAAGCGCAGCTCGTTGAAACCTTGCCCCTTGTGGGTCTTGCTCTTGATGGTCATGCGTGTGCGGTGCTTGGGCAGTTCGTAGGGCGGCCGCTGGTTGCCGCAGTAGGTGCGGCCGGTGATCATCGGCTGGTCGGGATCGGCGTTGACGTACTGGATGACCACGTCCTGGCCGATCCGCGGGATGGCCATGGCGCCCCAACCGCCGCCGGCCCAGCCCTGGGAGACCCGCACCCAGCAGGAGCTGTACTCGTTGTCGCGGCTCTCGCGGTCCCAGGGGAAGCTGACCTTGACCCGGCCCCACTCGTCGCAAAAGATCTCCTCGCCCTCGGGGCCGACCACCGTGGCCATGTGCGGGCCGTCGATGCGCGGCTTGGGCGGCGCCTCGGGGCGCCACTCGATGCGCCCGGGCACCAGCAGGGCCTTTTGCGTGTAGCGCGTGCCTTGCTCGGCGCCGGCGGCTTCCTCCTGCAGGCTGGTGAACTGCGCGCCTTCGTGGCGCACGCTGGCCACCCGCCAATGGATGTTGAGGTCTGCGCGGGGGTGTTCGACCAGGTTGAAGCTCAGGCCCGGCTGCAGACGCACGTCGTCGCCCTCGACCTCGGCGATGCGCGCATCGTGGCGCAGGGCGGTGAGGCGGGTGCGGGTGAAGGGGATGCCGACCTCGTCGCGCTTGTAGCGGCCGGGGTAGTCGAAGCGCTCGTAGTCGTCGGCCTGGTGCTGCAGGTCGCTGGCGTTGAACTCCTGCTGCAGGTGGTAGGCCGGGTGGGTGAAGGAGTAGTCGCGTTGCACCTGACGGGCCGTGCGCACCTGCTCGCGGTAGTGCAGGCGGCGCAGGCAGGGGCGGGCCTGGTCGCCGCCGCTGTTGGCGTGGTAGAGCACGGCGAGCGGGTCGGGGTAGTCGTCGTCGATGAAGCCTTCGTCGTCGTCATCGTCTTCGGGCTTGACCAGGCTGGAGCTGATCATGCCCAGGGTCAGCACGCGGTCGCTGACGAGCAGGCGGTGGCCCTTGGCGCTGTGGACGAAGCGGTAGATGAAGCCTTCCTCGGCGGCCAGGCGGGTGATGAAG
>Ga0268257_1000602_pt1 | contig 40129 bp, 35 predicted proteins | sample AgamicAtPrz_FD_200249 | JGI IMG/M metagenome (GOLD analysis project Ga0268257, IMG submission 200249) | Agave microbial communities from Guanajuato, Mexico - At.P.rz (v2) (version 3) | ecosystem: Host-associated > Plants > Phyllosphere > Phylloplane/Leaf | place: Guanajuato, Mexico | collected... | reverse complement strand
ACTATGTGATTTCTCGCATGGCCACTTGTGATGCTGATAATCTTTGTGACTATCAGTCCGTACTCACAAGCACCCACACGAATTGCTTGATTCGATTTGTTAAAGAGCGTTTGGCCAAGAGCGTTTTGTCTCAACCGAGGCGCGCATTCTACGCTTTCCTCATTGGCTGTCAAGCGTTTATTTTGAAGTTTTTTGCGAGAAACTCGTTTAGCTTCAAACACTTGACTCGCTGCGATCTCTCGTAGCGGGAGGCGAATCATACAGCGTTTAAAACCGCTGTCAACCTTCATCTCAACCGCTGCCGATCATCTGATCGAAGCACTTCCGATACTACCTGAATCGCCCAACTCATTGATTATCAAGGAATTTTTCGCTTCGACTACCTCGGAAGTGGGGCGCATTATAAGGGCATTCGAGACCGCGTCAACCTTTAAATGCAAGAAAACTGAATATCGCTGAAAAAGCAAAGCGGGGAGGCCTGACGGCCTCCCCGCTCTTGATCGTTACCCTCCGCCTTCAAAGCACGCCGGCATCGCGAAGCTGGCGCACCTCATCGGCATCCAGCCCCAGCACATCTACCAACACCGCATCGGTATGCTCACCGAGCAGCGGCGGCGCCCGCCGGTATTCCACAGGCGTCTCCGACAGGCGAATAGGGCTCGCCACCTGCGGCACGCTCCCAGCCAGCGGATGCGGAATGCGCACTGCCAGTTCACGCGCCAGCACCTGCGGGTCCTGGAACATCTGCGCCAGGTCGTTGATAGGCCCACAGGGCACGCCCGCGACCTCCAACTGGCTTACCCACTCGGCCGTGGTCTTGAACACCGTGGCCTGACGGATCAACGGTATGAGTTCCGCCCGGTTGGCCACGCGCATCTTATTGGTAACGAAGCGCGGATCGTCCGCCCATTGTGGCTGCCCGGCCACCTCAGCGAACTTGCGGAACTGGCTATCGTTGCCCACGGTGAGGATGAAATCGCCATCAGCCGTCGGGAAATCCTGGTACGGCACGATATTCGGATGCGCATTACCCAGACGACGAGGCGGCACGCCTGTGGTCAGGTAGTTCATCGCCTGGTTCGCCAGGCAGGCGACCTGCACGTCGAGCAAAGCCATGTCGACGTGCTGGCCCACCCCGGTCTGCTCTCGATGGGCGAGGGCGGCGAGAACTGCCACCGTGGAATACAGCCCGGTCAGGATGTCGGTCAGCGCCACTCCCACTTTGACCGGCCCCGCACCTTCTTCACCCTCCGGGCGACCGGTCAGGCTCATCAGTCCGCCCAGCCCCTGGATCATGAAGTCATAGCCGGCGCGCTTGGCATAGGGGCCGGTCTGGCCGAACCCGGTGATGGAGCAGTAGATAAGCCGCGGGTTGATCACCTTGAGGCTTGGGTAGTCCAGGCCGTAGGCAGCCAACCCACCCACCTTGAAGTTCTCGATGACGATATCGGACTTCGCCGCCAACTCACGCACCAGGCGCTGCCCTTCTGGTTGGGTGAAGTCGATGGTCACCGAACGCTTGTTGCGGTTGGCCGACAGGTAATAAGCGGCCTCGCTGGTATTCTGCCCCTCGGTATCCTTGAGGAAGGGCGGCCCCCACGAACGCGTATCGTCGCCACTACCAGGGCGCTCGACCTTGATCACATCGGCACCAAGGTCAGCGAGAATCTGGCCAGACCAAGGGCCGGCCAACACGCGCGAAAGGTCCAGCACCCGCAGATGTGATAGCGCGCCCATGGGCTGGCTCCTTATCAATAGAAAGCCTGGATACCGGTCTGCGCACGCCCCAGGATCAGCGCATGCACGTCATGGGTACCTTCATAGGTGTTGACCACTTCGAGGTTGACCAAGTGGCGGGCCACCCCGAACTCATCGGAAATGCCATTGCCACCCAGCATGTCACGCGCCATGCGGGCAATATCCAGTGCCTTGCCACAGGAGTTGCGCTTCATGATCGAGGTGATTTCCACCGCAGCGGTGCCTTCGTCTTTCATCCGCCCGAGGCGCAGGCAGCCCTGCAGCGCCAGGGTGATTTCGGTCTGCATATCGGCCAGCTTCTTCTGGATCAGCTGGTTTGCCGCCAACGGGCGGCCGAACTGCTGTCGATCCAGGGTGTACTGCCGCGCAGTGTGCCAGCAGGCCTCGGCGGCCCCCAGGGCACCCCAGGAGATGCCGTAGCGCGCCGAGTTCAGGCAGGTGAACGGGCCTTTCAGACCGCGCACATCGGGGAAAATGTTCTCTTCCGGCACGAACACATTGTCCATGACGATTTCACCGGTGATCGACGCGCGCAGGCCGACCTTGCCATGGATCGCCGGGGCACTGAGGCCTTCCCAGCCCTTCTCCAGGACGAAGCCGCGAATGTCACCCTCATCATCCTTGGCCCAGACCACGAATACGTCAGCGATCGGGCTGTTGGTGATCCACATCTTGCTGCCAGTCAGGCGGTAACCGCCGTCGACCTTGCGCGCACGCGTGATCATCGAACCCGGATCGGAGCCGTGGTTGGGCTCGGTCAGGCCGAAGCAACCGATCCACTCGCCGCTGGCCAGCTTGGGCAGGTACTTCTGCTTCTGTGCCTCGGTGCCGAATTCGTTGATCGGCACCATCACCAGCGACGACTGCACGCTCATCATCGAGCGGTAGCCCGAGTCGATACGTTCCACCTCGCGCGCAATCAGGCCATAGCACACATAGTTCAGGCCGCTACCACCGTATTGCTCGGGAATAGTGGCACCCAGCAGCCCGACCTCACCCATCTCACGGAAGATCGCCGGGTCGGTCTGCTCATGGCGGAAAGCTTCGAGCACACGCGGTGCCAGCTTGTCCTGGGCGAACTGATAAGCGCTGTCCCGCACCATGCGCTCTTCTTCAGTGAGCTGCTGATCAAGCAGCAGCGGGTCGATCCAGTTGAAGCTTGCTTTACCGGCCATGAACGATTCCTCGGAATGGGTACAGTTTCTTGTGCCTTGAGCCTAGGACGGATCGGCTGTCGGGACAAACGAGGATTGCGCACCAATTAGTGATGTTTTGTCACTTCGTAAAGGGGTTAAACGCTACACTGACAGCCTTACAAGTGAGGTTGACGTACATGCGCCGCAAAATTCCGAGTACTGCCGCACTGGTTTGCTTCGAAGCCGCCGCGCGCAATGAAAGCTTTACCAAGGCGGCCCAGGAACTCGCCCTGACCCAAGGTGCCGTGTGTCGGCAGATAGGTAGCCTGGAAGCCTTCCTCAATGTGGAACTGTTCCGCCGCTCGCGACGCGGCGTAAAACTGACTGAGGCCGGCCTTTCCTATAGCCGCCAGGTGGCCGCTCAACTGGACGCTGTCGAACGCGACACCTTGTCGGTAATGCGCCAGCAGGGCGCCAACGCCATCGAGCTGGCCGTGGTGCCGACCTTCGGCACCCAGTGGCTGCTACCGAGGCTCAAGGATTTCCAGCAGCGTCACCCTGAGGTCACGGTCAATCTCACCAATCGCACCCGACCTTTCCTGTTTGCCGACACGACCTTCGATGCAGCCATCTATTTCGGCGATGGCGACTGGTCCGGCACCCAGTCGCATCGACTGATGGGAGAAAACCCGCTGCCTGTGTGCAGCCCGGCGCTGCTGGGCGACCAGGACATGCTCGACGCCCAGTGCATTGCCCAGTTGCCGCTGCTGCAACAAAGCACCCGCCCTTACGCGTGGCGTCAGTGGTTCAACAGCATCGGACTGAACGTGGAGCGCGACATGACAGGCCCGCGCTATGAACTATTCTCGATGCTCGCCCAAGCGGCCATGCATGAGATGGGCATCGCGCTGATTCCGCCGTTCCTGATCCAGCGAGAGTTGGAAGAGGGCAGGTTGGTGGTCGCTAACAGGCATGCCCTGTGCAGTGACAAGGCCTACTATCTGATGATTCCGGAGCGCAAGGTGGAATCAGCTTCGCTGCGCGCGTTCCGCGACTGGCTGGTGAGCCAGGCCCAGGCATACATGGCGAGTGCCCAGGCACACGCGGCAACCTGACCCGGTAGTCAATAATTTTTAACACCTACAGATATATGTATTTGTCGCATTTTCATAAACTGTTATGCAAATGCAAAAATCTCGCTTAACCCGGCTTACTGCGCGGCTTTGCGGGTTATTTTGCGACATTCACCAAGCTGTAAGCGAATAGGCCGCAAAATTTTTGATTTTTTCTCCTAATCTCCCAATAGCCCTTGTTTGACGGGTCGCAGCCTGACCGTTGCGACATACGGTCACAGGGTGACTTGTAGTTTTGACTTTGTTTCGCTTCAGAACCGGTTGAAGGCCCTTGGCTTCGTCTGCAAAATGCTTCGCCCGCCCGGGATTCGGCGGGCCGGCGCTCCACAGCCGCCCCAGCGCACCATCCGAAGTGTGTTGGCTTTTACAAAGACAAAGGTCACCGCAGGAGAAATAGTCGTGCACATTGGTGTTCCTCTCGAGACGCAGACCGGTGAGACAAGGGTCGCTGCGACCCCCGAAACCATCAAGAAACTGATTGGCCAGGGCCATCAGGTTACCGTCCAACGGGGGGCAGGGCTCAACGCCAGCATTCCGGACAGTGCCTATGAAGCCGTGGGCGCTTCCCTGGGAAGCGCAGCCGATGCCTACGGCGCCCAACTGGTGCTCAAGGTGGTCGCCCCCAACGACCAGGAACTGGCCCTCATCAACAGCGGCAGCGTCCTGGTTGGCATGCTCAACCCCTTCAACAACGAGCTGATCGGCAAGATGGCCGAACGCGGCATCACCGCCTTCGCCCTGGAAGCCGCGCCGCGCACCTCGCGGGCCCAGAGCCTGGATGTGCTGTCGTCGCAGGCCAACATCGCCGGTTACAAGGCTGTATTGCTGGCCGCCCATCACTATCCCCGCTTCATGCCCATGCTGATGACCGCCGCCGGTACCGTTAAGGCCGCACGCGTGCTGATTCTGGGTGCGGGCGTTGCCGGCCTGCAGGCCATCGCCACGGCCAAACGCCTGGGTGCAGTGATCGAGGCGTCGGATGTGCGCCCGGCAGTGAAGGAGCAGATCGAGTCGCTGGGTGCGAAATTCATCGACGTGCCTTACGAGACCGATGAGGAACGCAAGTGCGCTGAAGGCGTGGGCGGGTATGCCCGGCCGATGCCGGCCAGCTGGATGCAGCGCCAGGCCCAGGCCGTGCACGAGCGCGCCAGGCAAGCGGACATCGTCATCACCACCGCGCTTATCCCGGGGCGCAAGGCGCCAACGCTGCTCAGCGCCGAGACCGTCGCGCAGATGAAGCCCGGCTCGGTGGTCATCGACCTCGCGGCAGCCCAGGGCGGCAATTGCCCACTGACCGTCGCCGACCAGGTGGTGCAGCACAACGGCGTGATCATCGTCGGCCCGACCAACCTGCCAGCCCAGGTCGGCGCTGATGCTTCGGCGCTGTATGCACGCAACCTGCTGGACTTCATGAAGCTGCTGTTCGACAAGGACGGCGCGCTGGTCATCAACCTCGAAGACGACATCGTCGCGGCCTGCCTGATGTGCCGCGATGGCCAGGTCGTCCGCAAGAACGGCTAAGGAGCACGACAATGGAAGACATGCTGATTTCCCATGGCATCTACAACCTGATCATCTTCGTGCTGGCCATCTATGTGGGCTACCACGTGGTCTGGAACGTCACCCCGGCGCTGCACACCCCGTTGATGGCCGTCACCAACGCCATCTCCGCCATCGTCATCGTCGGTGCCATGCTGGCCGCCGCGCTGACCGTTACCCCGGCCGGCAAGCTGATGGGTACCCTCGCCGTGGCCCTGGCCGCGGTCAATGTGTTCGGTGGTTTCCTGGTCACCCGCCGCATGCTTGAGATGTTCAAGAAGAAAGCCAAGAACGAGGGGCAGAAGTAAGCATGAGCATGAATCTGGTAACACTTCTCTACCTTGTCGCCTCGGTCTGCTTCATCCAGGCGCTCAAGGGCCTGTCGCATCCAACCACCTCGCGGCGCGGCAACCTGTTCGGCATGATCGGCATGGGGATCGCCATCCTCACCACGGTTGGCCTCATCTACAAGCTTGGCGCCGAGCTGGCTACCGCCGGTATCGGCTACGTCCTGGTTGGCCTGCTGATCGGCGGTAGCGCTGGCTCGATCATGGCCAAGCGCGTCGAGATGACCAAGATGCCAGAGCTGGTCGCCTTCATGCACAGCATGATCGGCCTGGCCGCGGTGTTCATCGCCATCGCCGCCGTGCTGGAGCCGCAATCGATGGGCATCGTCGCCGCGATCAGCGACCCGATTCCCACCGGCAACCGCCTGGAGCTGTTCCTCGGTGCGGCCATCGGTGCCATTACCTTCTCCGGTTCGGTGATCGCCTTTGGCAAGCTGTCGGGCAAGTACAAGTTCCGCCTGTTCCAGGGCGCACCGGTACAGTTCGCCGGCCAGCACAAGCTGAACCTGATTCTCGGCCTGACCACCATTGCCCTGGGCCTGCTGTTCACCTTCACCGGCCACTACAGCGCCTTCACCCTGATGCTGGTATTGGCCTTCATCATGGGCGTGCTGATCATTATTCCGATCGGCGGCGCCGACATGCCGGTAGTGGTGTCGATGCTCAACAGCTATTCGGGCTGGGCAGCGGCCGGTATCGGCTTCTCGCTGAACAACTCGATGCTGATCATTGCGGGCTCGCTGGTCGGTTCGTCCGGTGCCATCCTCTCGTACATCATGTGCAAGGCGATGAACCGTTCGTTCTTCAACGTCATCCTCGGCGGTTTCGGCGGCGATACCGATGCCGGTGCGGCGCAAGGCACGAAAGAGCAGCGCCCGGTGAAGTCCGGCTCGGCTGACGATGCCACCTTCCTGCTCAGCAATGCCGACAGCGTTATCATCGTTCCGGGCTACGGCCTGGCGGTGGCTCGCGCACAACACGCGCTGAAGGAGCTGACCGAGAAGTTGAGCCACAACGGCGTGACCGTGAAGTATGCGATCCACCCGGTGGCCGGCCGTATGCCCGGGCATATGAACGTGTTGCTGGCCGAGGCGGAAGTGCCTTACGACCAGGTGTTCGAGATGGAGGACATCAACGCCGAGTTCGGTCAGGCCGACGTGGTACTGGTTCTGGGCGCCAACGACGTGGTCAACCCGGCCGCGAAGAACGACCCCAAGTCGCCGATTGCCGGTATGCCGATTCTTGAAGCCTTCAAGGCCAAGACCATCATCGTCAACAAGCGCTCGATGGCCAGCGGCTATGCCGGGCTGGACAACGAACTGTTCTACCTCGACAAGACCATGATGGTGTTTGGCGATGCCAAGAAGGTCATCGAGGACATGGTCAAGGCGGTAGAGTGACAACAGCCGCTGTAAACCTGCCGCTATAAAGAAAGCCCCGGTCAGAATCTGCCGGGGCTTTTTTTCTTGATCCGGATCAACGGCTCTACTTCAAGGCTTCTCATACGACCATGGTCGTGGGACGGCAAGGGGCGAAGTCTCTAGACTGCGCTGCAGTAGTTTCAGTAGCCCGAGATAACAATCCATGTACCGTGATCGTATCCGCTTGTCCTCCCTGCACAGCAAGGTAATGAGTGCGGCTGATGCCGCTGGTCTGATCGAGGACGGCATGACCGTCGGCATGAGCGGTTTCACCCGCGCCGGCGAAGCCAAGGCCGTACCACATGCACTGGCCGAACGTGCCAAGCAGTCGCCACTGAAAATCAGCCTGATGACCGGCGCCAGCCTGGGCAACGACCTGGACAAGCAACTGACCGAGGCCGGCGTACTGGCTCGCCGCATGCCGTTCCAGGTCGACAGCACCCTGCGCAAGGCCATCAACGACGGCCAGGTGATGTTCATCGACCAGCACCTGTCGGAAACCGTCGAACAGCTGCGCAACCAACAGCTGAAGCTGCCGGACATCGCGGTCATCGAAGCCGTGGCCATCACCGAGCAGGGCCACATCGTGCCAACCACCTCGGTGGGCAACTCGGCCAGCTTCGCGATCTTCGCCAAACAGGTAATTGTCGAGATCAACCTCTCGCACAACACCAACCTCGAAGGCCTGCACGACATCTATATCCCGACCTACCGCCCGACCCGCACGCCAATCCCGCTGGTCAAGGTCGACGACCGTATCGGCAGCACCGCCATCCCGATCGACCCGGCCAAGATCGTCGGCATCGTCATCAGCGACCAGCCGGACTCGCCGTCCACCGTATTGCCGCCGGATGACGAAACCCAGGGCATCGCCGACCACCTGATCAACTTCCTCAAGAAAGAAGTCGAAGCTGGCCGCATGACCAACAAGCTTGGCCCGCTGCAGGCCGGTATCGGCAGCATCGCCAACGCAGTGATGTGCGGCCTGATCGAGTCGCCGTTCGAAGACCTGACCATGTACTCCGAAGTACTGCAGGATTCCACCTTCGACCTGATCGACGCCGGCAAGCTGAGCTTCGCCTCGGGCAGCTCGATCACCTTGTCGACCCGCCGCAACGCCGACGTGTTCGGCAACCTGGAGCGTTACAAGGACAAACTGGTTCTGCGGCCGCAAGAAATTTCCAACCACCCGGAAGTGGTCCGTCGCCTGGGCATCATCGGTATCAATACCGCGCTGGAGTTCGACATTTACGGCAACGTCAACTCCACCCATGTCTGCGGCACCAAGATGATGAACGGCATCGGCGGCTCGGGTGACTTCGCCCGTAACGCCCACCTGGCCGTGTTCGTCACCAAGTCGATTGCCAAGGGTGGCGCGATTTCCAGCGTGGTGCCGATGGTCAGCCATGTCGACCATACCGAGCACGACGTTGACATCCTGGTCACCGAGCAAGGCCTGGCCGACCTGCGTGGCCTGGCGCCACGTGAGCGCGCCCGGGCGATCATCGACAACTGTGTGCACCCGGACTATCGCGCAGCGCTGAACGACTACTTCGATCGCGCCTGCCAGCGTGGCGGCCATACCCCGCACATCCTGCGTGAAGCCCTGAGCTGGCACGAGAACCTGGAAGAAACCGGGCGCATGCTGGCTAGCTGATCCAGTTGTGGTACGGAACGGCGGCCCTGCTTCCGCTGTTCCGGTCTTTATCCTTGTGATCCTGGGGCCGCTTTGCGGCCCTTTCGCGACACAAGGCCGCTCCTACAGGGGCCAGCATTACAGCACCCATAGTTTTCTGGAAAAAACTGTACTACTGTACTGGTTGTTTTTAGCTCTTCCGCCCGAAAAATCTCTTCACCGAAGCCATAACGCACCAAACAAGTGCGGACCAGTACAGTTGCGCCTATTTCGAGTGCAACAGTAGGGTTACACAGTTAACTGGACCATCGTCTTTCAACCGAACTGTATCTACTGTTATGGACGACAGAGGAGGATCATTGGCATCAGTTAAATCACTACCTAATCCCGCCATAAGCGGAAGGATGAAACATCATGGAACGTACCCTCAGTTCCGGTCTGGTTTTTGAAAGCAACGCCCAGCAATCCAACGCTTCGCTGCCGCTGCGCGCCCTGTCCACCCTGCTGCTGTGGCAGCGCCGTATGGCCAGCCGCCGTCAACTGGCTCGCCTGGACGCCCGCCTGCTGGCCGATGCCGGTATCAGCGAGTCGCAGCGTTACGAAGAGCTGAGCAAGCCTTTCTGGCGCTAAGCTCCGGCTTGCCGGCTTCGGCCGGCACCGCGAATTCTCGAAACCCGTTGCAGGAGACTGCGACGGGTTTTTCGTTTGTAAGACCCGCGCTAGAGCCTTTGCAGGCGAAACAGGTACAGTTTTAACGCTATGCAAATCAAGCGGTACAGTTTCTGTTCCGCCTTTCATTAACATCTGGAAACACCGGCGCGTGATACGCTTGGCTTAACAGTCTGGTAGAACCCACTGTTTAAAGTACCGCGACGAGCTGTGCGAGCGTCCGACAAGCAGAACCACCCGACCCTAGTCCAGGAGTCCACCATCATGTCTCGTAAATACCTGATTGGCGCAGCCCTGATGCTGAGCCTGGCCGGCACCGCAAGCGCCACCAGCTTCGTTGTCACCACCGACGCCGTTGTTGGCGCGGTGGCAGCGTCCACCGATGCCACTTCTGATATTTCTTCTTCGTTCCGTGACGACAAGATTGTCCAGGCCGCCCGTGACGACGCCGCCAGCTTCGTAGGCAGCCAAGGCGATATCCGCGGTGCCAAGCTGGAGAGCGCGTTCCTGCACATCCGCTCGCAGATGCCCGCTCTGCAAGCCAGCGATGCACAACTGGCCCAGGCCATCCTGGCGCTCTGACCCCGACTGATTCGTACCGCCGTGCCGGTTACCACAGGCACGGCCGTACGCCGTTGCTCCCACGTTTCCAGCTGTCGTAAAGCCCATGCGTTATCTGTTGCCGCTGCTGTTCCCCGTTGTTGGCATGGCCAGTGCCCATGCCATGGACACCACCACGCAAGGCCTGGTCATCACAGGCTATGTCACCAGCCAGGTCACCACTGCACCGTTCGATCGTAAACTGGTCCGTCAGGCCCGCGACGATGCGGCTGCCTTCGTTGCCAGTGACGGCCAGATCCGTGGCGCGCGGCTTGAGGCAGCACTGCAATCGTTACGTCACCGCTGCGCGCAGCAGGCCGTCGGCGACCTGGAACTGGCGCAAGCAATTCTCGTCCAATAATTCATCTGGCTCCTTGTATTTTCGGAGATGTTCCATGCGTAAACCGCTGATTGCCGCTACCCTCGGCATGCTCCTGCTGGCCGACCTGGCCCAGGCACAGACCCTGGTGGCCACCAGCAACATCATCGTGCGTGCCTTTGGCCGCTCGATCGATTTCACTTCTGACACCACCACCTCGATCCGCGACTCCAAAGTGGTGCGCGAAGCCCACGACGACGCAGCCAGCTTCGTTGCAAGCAACGGTGATATCCGCGGCGCCCAGCTCGAGGCAGCCTTCAATACCTTGCGCGAGCGCGTGCCGGAAGCACGCGGCGCCAGTGACCAGGTACTGGCTGAAGCCATCCTCGCGCTGTGAACCGCGTGCGCGCCTGGCTGCTCGGCTGCGCCCTGACGCTGCTCGGCACGCCCGCCCTGGCCGACCTGCAGCTAGAGCTGCAGGCGTCCAGCCTTGATTCGCAACAGATCAAAGCCACCCAGGCCTTGCTCGACGAGGCCCTGGGCAAGCTCCCACCCCGTTTCAAGCAACAGTTGGACCGCCGCGTGCGGGTCAGCTGGAGCGATAATATGCCGGCCGACGCCTATGGCCAGGCATCGTTGGCCTCTACCCTGGTGCTCAACCGTCGCCTGCTGCCCAGCCTCGCTGATGGCAGTGCTGCCAGCGAACGTACCAACCGCCCCCATGGCACGGTGCGTGAAGAACTGCTGGCCACCGTGCTGCATGAGTTGACCCATATCTACGACCGCGCCCGGCTGTGGCCTGGCGCCGAAAGTTCGCTGATTGCCCGCTGCAAGCGCCAGCAAGGCACGCTCGGCAAGATCGGCCTGCCCGAGGCTTGCCGTGGCCAGGCAGAGCGTCGCTTCACCCTCAGCGACGACCCGCGCCTGCTCGACCTGGCCGGCTGGCAGCAATACGTGGGCCGACGCGGCGAGCGCGAGCAGCACAATGGCCAGTTCGTGCGCAGCCCGGACAGCTATGAGCTGACCAGCCCCAAGGAATACATCGCGGTCAACATGGAGTATTTCCTCCTCGACCCGAGCTACGGTTGCCGCCGCCCGGCATTGAACCAGTACCTGCGCGAGCACTTCAGCTGGGCACCGCAACAGGACACCTGCGCCAAAGGCCTGCCGTTCATCAATGCCGGCAGCGATTTTGCCCGCCAGCCACTCGGCGAGATCGACCCTGAGCGGGTCTATGAAGTGGATTACCTGCTGGCCGAAGCCAACCAGAACCTGGTCAGCCGCTGGGGCCATAGCATGCTGCGTCTGGTTATCTGCAAGCCAGGCCGCCCACGCGGACCGGACTGCCGCCTCGACCTCGACCAGAGCCTGGTGCTGTCGTACCGCGCCTTCGTCAACGACGTGCAACTGTCGAGCTGGGACGGCCTTGTCGGTGCCTACCCATCGCGGCTGTTCGTGCTGCCCCTGGGCCAGGTGATCGACGAGTACACCAAGACCGAACTGCGCAGCCTGGCCTCGGTACCCTTGCGGCTCAGCCGCGACGAGATCGAGAACCTGGTACGCCAGGCTGCCGAAATGCACTGGAGTTATGACGGCAACTACTGGTTCCTGTCCAACAACTGCGCGGTGGAGTCATTGAAATTGCTACGCAGCGGCACTGCCAACCCACGCCTGAACGACCTCGACAGCATCATGCCCAATGGCTTGCTGGCGGTGCTCAAGGGCAGGGGCCTGGCCGATACCAGCGTGCTCGACGACCCGCGCGAGGCGTTGCGCCTTGGTTACCGCTTCGACTCCTACCGCGACCGTTACCAGGCCATGTTCGAGGTATTGAAGAAGCAGTTGCCCGTCAGGCAGGACACGGTCGAAGACTGGCTGGCGCTGGACGCCGAACAACGGCGGGCCTGGTTCCCCCAGGCCGACCTGCGCACCAGCGCCGCCTTGCTGCTGCTCGAGCAGGCCAGCCTGCGCCGGCAATTGCTGCTGGCCCAGGACGAGGTCAAGCAGCGTTACCTGAATGCCGCTGCGCTCAAGGATGGCAGCGTCAGCAAGGCCGACGCCACCTTGAGGCAGATGCTCGCCAACAGCGGCTTCCTCAGCCGCCCGGCAGAATTGCTCGACACCCAGGGTTACGGGCTGCCGCAACCGCAGGAGCGCAAGCACCTGGAGCGAGTCAGCAGCGAGCGGCAGGCGCAGCTGTTGCGCTTGAGCACCAGCCTGGACAAGGAGGTGAGGGCGCTGCTGGAGCCGTCGCGGGCCAGGGAAATTGCCGCCGTCGAGGCCAACGTAAAACAGATTGGCGAGCATTTGCGGACATTGCACAAGGCAGCAGGTGGCCTGCAGTTGTGAGGGTTGCCGTACTGGGCTCTTCGCGGGTTCCCCGCTAAAGCGCCAGCACAAGCAGCACCAGGCTTGCAGGTTCACTTGCCCGCACCTTCGGTCACATCCTGCAATGACCTACCTCTTGTCGCCTTTGCTGCGGCGAAAGCTGGCTGAAAGCTTGCCCTCATAGGATAGCCATCACTACCGGCAGCAGACCGGTCAGCCAGGGCGTCGGTAACCACCGCGCCCGGCCCAATCAACAACAACAATGGTGATTCCGATGTACGCTTGTGCCCGCCTCTACGCAGACCCTCTACCCATGCTCCCTGCGCAGCGCCCGACGCGCTGACCCGCCCGAATCGACTTTCTTTCGCCGCGCCACGCCTGGAGTATTGCCATGCTGACCTTCCTCGGCTTTGCCATGGTCATCACCTTCATGTACCTGATCATGACCAAGCGCCTGTCGGCGTTGATCGCGCTGATCCTGGTACCGATCCTGTTCGCCCTGTTCGGCGGTTTTTCCGCCAAGATCGGCCCCATGATGCTTGAGGGCATCAGCAAGCTCGCGCCTACCGGCGTAATGCTGATGTTCGCCATTCTCTATTTCGCCCTGATGATCGACTCCGGCCTGTTCGACCCGGCCGTGCGCAAGATCCTCAAGCTGGTCAAGGGTGACCCGCTGAAAGTCTCCGTCGGCACCGCCGTGCTTGCCCTGGTGGTCTCGCTCGACGGTGACGGCGCCACCACCTACATGATCTGCTGTGCCGCCATGCTGCCCATGTACAGCCGCCTGGGCATGAGCCCGCGAATCATGGCCGGCCTGATCATCCTGGCCGGGGGGGTGATGAACATGACCCCGTGGGGCGGCCCGACCGCCCGTGCCGCCAGCGCCCTGCATGTGGACCCGTCGGACATCTTCGTGCCGATGATCCCGGCCATGCTGTTCGGCGTCCTGGCGATCCTGGCCATCGCCTACCTGTACGGCAAGCGCGAGCGTGCCCGCCTGGGCGAACTGCATCTGCCAACCGACGACATCGACCACAGCGAAATCACCGTTTCACAGTACCCGGATGCGCGCCGGCCGAAGCTGCTGTACTTCAACGGCGCCCTCACCGCCGCGCTGATGGCGGCGCTGATCGCCGGCGTGCTGCCGCTGCCGGTGCTGTTCATGATCGCCTTCAGCATCGCCATGATCGTCAACTACCCTTGCCTGCAGCAGCAGAAGGACCGCATCGCCGCCCACGCCGGCAGCGTGCTGGCTGTCACCGGGCTGATCTTCGCCGCCGGTATCTTCACCGGCATCCTGTCAGGCACCGGCATGGTCGACGCCATGTCCAAGAGCCTGCTGGCGGTCATTCCCGAAGCGCTCGGCCCTTACCTGGCGGTGATCACCGCGATCGTGAGCATGCCGTTCACCTTCTTCATGTCCAACGACGCGTTCTACTATGGCGTGTTGCCAGTACTGGCCGAAGCCGCCAGCCATTACGGCATCAGCCCGGTGGAAATGGCCCGTGCATCGATCGTCGGGCAGCCGGTACACCTGCTCAGCCCCCTGGTACCCTCCACCTACCTGCTGGTGGCCCTGGCCGGCATCGAGTTCGGCGATCATCAGCGCTTCACCTTGAAGTGGGCAGTGCTGGTGTGCCTGTGCATAATGCTCGCCGCGCTGCTGATGGGGATTTTCCCGCTGTTCAGTAGTCTTTAATAAACGCGTATTACCCTAACGCGAGGTGCCCGGGTATGGGCACGTCGCCTTTACCGTTCGAAGGAAAACACATGGAATGGCTGACCAGCCCGGAAATCTGGGTTGCCTTTTTTACCCTTACCGCGCTTGAGATCGTCCTCGGTATCGACAACATCATCATGATCTCGATTCTGGTCAGCCGCATGCCCAAACACATGCAGCCGCGCACCCGGATCTTCGGCCTCGCCCTGGCCATGGTCACCCGCATCATGCTGCTGCTGTCGATCACCTGGGTCATGCGCCTTACTGCCGACCTGTTCGTGGTGTTCGGCCAAGGCATTTCCGGGCGTGACCTGATTCTGTTCTTCGGTGGCCTGTTCCTGCTGTGGAAAAGCTCGCAAGAGATCTACCACGGCCTGGAAGGCGAGGACGAGAACGCTGAAGAGCCGAAAGGGGCGGGTGGCAAGTTCTTCTATACCATCATCCAGATCGCCATCATCGACATCGTGTTCTCGCTGGACTCGGTCATTACCGCAGTAGGCATGGTGTCGCACGTACCGGTGATGATCGCCGCCATCGTCGTCGCGGTGTTGGTAATGATGCTGTGCGCTGGCACCATCAGCGAATTCATCGACAAGCATCCGTCCTTGAAGATGCTCGCCCTGTCGTTCCTGATCGTGGTCGGTACCGTGCTGATCGCCGAATCTTTCGACGTGCACGTGCCGAAGGGCTACGTCTACTTCGCCATGGCGTTTTCGCTGGCGGTGGAAGCCATCAACATTCGCATGCGCACCGCACTGGCCCGCAAGCAAGGCAAAGAGCATGAGCCGGTGAAACTGCGCAAGGATATTCCGGGTCAATAAGATCAGGAAGCGCAGTATACAAAGGGCCCTTCGGGGCCCTTTTTTTCATGCCGGCAATCATTCATTTCCAGCGTGTTTCAAATAAATGGCAGCCATGCGAAGCTGGCGACAGCTACGCAAAACGACTAAAGCTTTGAGTGAGCACTGAAAATTCTTCAAACGCTCGCGCTTCATCTCTTGGCCCGCTGGGCCAATGTACCAGGGGGCCGTCGCCATGCTGACCCTGCTCAACCTGCTCTCGGCCGTAACGCTTCTGGTCTGGGGCACCCACATCGTACGTACCGGCATCCTTCGGGTATTCGGCTCGAGCCTGCGCCGCATCATCGGCCAGAACATGAACAAGCGCCCGTTGGCGTTCGTCGCCGGTATCCTGGTCACCGCCATGGTACAGAGCAGCAACGCCACCGCCATGCTGGTCACCTCGTTCGTCGGCCAGGGCCTGATGGCCATGACCCCGGCCCTGGCGATCATGCTTGGAGCTGACGTCGGGACCGCGTTGATGGCCCGGGTACTGACACTGGACCTGTCCTGGCTGTCGCCGCTGCTGATCTTCCTGGGCGTGATCTTCTTCCTCTCGCGCAAACAGACGCGGGCCGGCCAGCTGGGCAGGGTAGGCATCGGGCTTGGCCTGATCATCCTGGCACTCGAGCTGATCGTGCAGGCCGCCACGCCGATCACCCACGCCCAAGGGGTAAAAGTGCTGTTCGCCTCGCTGACCGGCGACATCATGCTGGACGCCCTGGTCGGGGCGCTGTTCGCCATGATTTCCTATTCCAGCCTGGCCGCCGTGCTGCTCACCGCGACGCTGGCCGGCGCCGAGGTGATCAGCCTGCCGGTGGCCATCGGCCTGGTGGTCGGTGCCAATATCGGCAGTGGGCTGCTGGCTTTCATCAGCACCAGCATGCAGAACGCCGCTGGCCGTCGTGTAGCCCTGGGCAGCCTGTTGTACAAGCTGATCGGCCTGCTGCTGATCATCCCCGTGCTGCACCCGCTGGTGGCCTGGATGGACTCACTGAGCTTCAGCGCCCAGGAACTGGTCATCGGCTTCCACCTGCTCTACAACACCCTGCGTTGCCTGATCATGCTGCCTACGGTCAGGCCGATGGGCCGGTTGTGCAACAACTTGCTCCCCGACCGGGAAAACGGCAACGGCCAGATACGCCCACGCCACCTCGATACTTCGGCACTGGAAACGCCCAGCCTGGCCCTGGCCAACGCTGCCCGTGAAACCTTGCGCCTCGGTGACATCGTCGACAGCCTGCTCGAAGCCATGCTCGGCGCCCTGCGCGGTACCCAGACCGCCTTGCCCCAGCAGGTCCGCGCCCTCGGTGAGGACGCCGACGCCTTGTACAACGCGATCAAGCTGTACCTGGCGCAGATGTCGCGTGAAGACCTCAGTGAGCAGGACAACCGTCGCTGGGCAGAAATCATCGAGCTGGCGATCAACCTCAAGCTGGCCTGCGACCTGATCGAGCGCATGCTGCGCAAGGTCCAGCAGCAGAAGACCAGCCAGCGCCGGGAGTTTTCCCAGGTGGGCCTGGAAGAGCTGACCGGTCTGCAGGAGCAGCTGCTGGCCAACCTGCGTCTGGGCCTGTCGGTGTTCCTCAGTGCAGACCCGGAAAGCGCCCGTTTGCTGCTGCGGGAAAAACGCCGCTTCCGCGCCCAGGAACGGCGCCTGGCGCACGCCCATGTCAGCCGCCTGCAGCGCAAGGTAGTGCAAAGTATCGAGACCAGTTCGCTACACTTGGAACTGATCGCCGACATGAAGCGGTTGAACTCTTTGTTCTGTAGCAGTGCCTATGTGGTACTGGGCGGCTCGGACACGGGCGGGCTGATGCTCGACAGCGTGCCGGACGAAGCCCGCCTGCCGTGACTCCTATCTGAGGACCCAAGCTCGCCCATGCGTTGCCTGATGTTCGTTTGCCTGCTGATCTGCAGCCTGCCCTCATTTGCCCTTGACCGCTCGCGGGTTGAAGGCTACCTGCTGCCCAATGGCCTGCAGGTCATCTTGAAAAACGGCTATGAACGGGACCATGTGGCGATCCGCCTGGTGGTAGGCGTGGGCCTGGACGATTTCAATTGCGCGCAGAAAGAGCTGCCGCACTTGCTTGAGCACCTGTTGTTCAGCGGCATCGATGAAACCGGCGAAGGTGGCCTGGAAGAGCGCCTGCAGTCGCTGGGCGGCGAGTGGAATGCCTACACCAGCAGCGCCGACACCACGTTCGTCATCGAAGCGCCGGCGCGCAACCAGCGCAAAGTCCTCGACCTGCTCATGGCGGTAATCCGTGACACTCGGATCGACGCCAGGACCCTGGCCACCGCCAAGCGCATCATCGAACGCGAGGATGGCGGCCATTATGGCCACCTGCAGCGCTGGCTCGACCGCCAGGACATCGGCCACCCCGCCAGCGACCAGTTGGCCACCGAACTGGGCCTGAAGTGCCCCGAACGCTCCGACCTCGACGACATGACCCTGGAGCAGGTGCAAACCTTGCGTGACCACTGGTACGCGGCCAACAACATGACCCTGATCATGGTCGGCGGCCTCGACCGCCTGCTGCCGGCCTACCTTGAACGTACCTTTGGCGAACTGCCCGCCAGCGAACCGGAGGAGCGCCGCACCCTGGAGAGTATCAGCCAGCCGGCCGAGCAGCGCCGCGACCTGGCCCGTGGCTGGCTGGGCGACAACGTCAAACTGCACTGGCTGTTCGTCGAGCCGGTGCTGGACAACGACCACCAGGCCACCCTTGACCTGCTGTCGCATTACCTGGAATGGGCGCTGTACGACCAACTGCGCCTGCGCAACGAACTGTCCTACGGCCCTTCGGCCCAACGTGAAAGTTTCGGCGACACTGGCCTGCTCAGTCTCAACGCCGACCTGGAGCGCGAGGACATCGACAAGGCGGTCAAGGTGATGCAAGCGTTGTTCGACCACCTGCGCAAGGAAGGCCTCGACCCGGACACCTTTGCCCGTATCAAGGACGCCAGCATCGCCAAGGAAAGCTGGAGCACCCAGGGCAACAGTGCCTTGGCCGACTATTACTGGGGGGCGCTGAACGACTATAACGACGGGCGCTTCAGCGACCTTGCGCGGAAACTGCGCCAGGTGAGCCTGGAGCAGGCCAATGAAGCGCTCAAGGCATTGCTCAAGGAGGATGGCTATTTGCGCATCGAGAAGCCGTTGCTTGGCTATGATGATCTGTATGGTCTGGCGGCCTTGCTGTTGGGGCTGATCCTTGCAGCAGGGCTGTTACGCTGGCGTCGGCATGCCCCGGAAAAACCGGACGACGCTACACGCTAGCGGTGAATCGGCGGTATTCTTTTGCCACTACCGCCCCCTCATCTTCCCTGTTGTAGAGCCAATGCCTCAAATACCCCGCATCGTCCAGCGCATCATCGATTTGCTCAAACGCTACCCCGGCATCATTGCGCTTGGCGGTTTCCTATCCGGCATCGGCAGCTTCATCCTGGTTGACCGTCAGGCCAGCCTGGCCAGCTGGGTGGCCGTGCTGATGCTGATCAGCTGGGTCTGGCTGATGCTGGAAAACACCCTCACCGGCCTGTTCGCGCGCATCTTCAACCGCGAGATCCCGCAACCGCTGTTGCGCTACGCGACGCAGATGATTCACCAGGAATCACTGTTCTTCGTGCTGCCGTTCTTCTTTGTCACCACCACCTGGAACAGCAGCCAACTGGTGTTCACCGGTTTGCTCGGGGCTGCCGGCCTGATCTCGATCATCGACCCGCTTTACTACAAGTGGCTGGCACCACGGCGCTGGCTGTTCCTGGCGCTGCATACCCTGACCCTGTTCGCCGCACTGCTCACCGCGCTGCCGATCATCCTGCACCTGACCACCGCACAAAGCTTCAAGCTCGCCCTGATCATCGCCATGGCGCTGTCGTTCCCCAGCCTGGCCAGCAGCTTCCCGATCAACAACTGGCGGCGTGCCGTTGCGCTGGTGCTGGTTACCCTGTCGGTTGGCGGCGGCGGGTGGCTGCTGCGCTCCTGGGTGCCACCGGCGACCCTGTGGATGACCGACGTCGCGGTGAGCACCGAGGTGCAGAATCGCCAGCCAGGCGCTTCGCTGAAGGAAATCGCTGCCAGCCGCATCAACAGCGAAGGCCTGTATGCCTACACGGCCATCAACGCACCACGCGGCCTGAACGAACGGATCTACCACGTGTGGCAAAAGGACGGAAAGGAAGTCGACCGCATCGCCCTGGATATCCATGGTGGCCGCAAGGAAGGCTACCGGGCGTGGACGCACAAGCAGAACTTCCCGCCCAACCCGGCAGGCAAGTGGCAGGTGAGGGTGCTGACCGAGGATGGGCAGGTGATCGGCGTACTGCGCTTCAAAGTGGTCGACGATACGCCAGCGCAGTGATTGAGGATAACTTTGCGCCGCCTGTAGCAGCAGCCTTGCGTCGCGATGGGCCGCAGAGCGGCCCCCGTGCCCCATACAGCACATAATCACCAAACAGCCCTGGCCCGCTGCGCTATGATCAGCCCCTGAGCCTCACTGCCGAGTCAGGAGCATGGAGCCGATGACCCTACCCAGCGCCACCCTGGACACCAGTAGCCAACCGGCCTGCCTGCGCATTACCGGTGACTGGACGCTGGCGCATTACGCCAGCCTCAAGCGTGACAGCGAGCGCCTGCGCGCACAGTACGCCGCCGACACTGTTGCCGACCTCAGCCAACTGGGGCGCCTGGATACTGCCGGGGCCTCGCTGCTGGCCGAACTGCTCGGTGCCGAGCGCCTGTCGCTGTGCACCGACGAACTGCCCGAAGCCAGCCGCGCACTGCTCAGGAACGTCTATTGCTCCGTGCAGGACTACTGCATTCCGGTCAAGGAACCCGAGCGCAACGTGCTGCTGTTGCTGCTGGAACGCATCGGCTGCGCCGTCGGTGCCTTGTGGCAAGACAGCCTGCAGTTGCTCGGCTTCGTTGGCGTGATCCTAGAAACCCTGCTGCGCCGCGCCTTGCAACCGCATCGCTGGCGCTGGACCCCGGTGGTGGCGCACATCGAACAGACCGGCCTGGATGCTGCGCCTATCGTCGCCTTGCTGACCTTCCTGGTGGGCGCGGTGGTGGCCTTCCTTGGTGCCACGGTGCTGGCCGATTTCGGCGCGACCGTGTTCACGGTCGACCTGGTGGCATTTTCGTTCCTGCGTGAGTTCGCCGTGCTGCTGACCGCCATCCTCATGGCCGGCCGTACCGCCAGCGCCTTTACCGCACAGATCGGCTCGATGAAGGCCAACGAGGAAATCGACGCCATCCGCACCCTGGGCTTGAACCCCATGGAGCTGCTGGTAGTGCCGCGGGTGCTGGCCCTGCTGATATCGCTGCCCTTGCTCACCTTTGTCGCGATGATCTGCGGGATCGTCGGCGGCGCGGTGGTATGTGCGCTGTCGCTGGATATTTCGCCAGCCATGTTCCTGTCGCTGCTGCAAAGCGACATCGGCGTGCAACATTTCCTGGTCGGCCTGGCCAAGGCACCGTTCTTCGCCTTCCTGATTGCCGCCATCGGTTGCCTGGAAGGCTTCAAGGTCAGCGGCAGTGCTGAATCGGTGGGCGCGCACACCACGTCGGCGGTGGTGCAGTCCATATTCGTGGTCATCGTGCTGGACGCGGTGGCCGCCCTGTTCTTCATGGAGATGAGCTGGTGAGTGGCCAGGAGAGCGTGATCGAGGCGCGGGGCATCTGCAACCGCTTTGGCCGCCAGAGCGTGCACGAGAACCTCGATCTCGACCTGTACCGCGGCGAGATCCTTGCCGTGGTCGGCGGCTCGGGCAGCGGCAAATCGGTGTTGCTGCGCAGTATCATCGGCCTGCGGCGGCCCAATGAGGGGCAGATCAAGGTATTCGGCCAGGATCTCGCCAGCCTGCGCGAAGAGCAGCGCTCACGGGTCGAACGGCGCTTCGGGGTGCTGTTCCAGAAGGGCGCACTGTTTTCCTCGCTGACCGTGACCGAGAACGTGGCCTTGCCGCTGATCGAACACGCCGGGCTGTCCCGCGCCGATGCCGAACATCTGGCCGGGGTGAAGCTGGCCCTGGCCGGCCTGCCGATCTCGGCCGCCGACAAATACCCGGCCTCGCTGTCCGGCGGCATGATCAAGCGCGCGGCACTGGCCCGCGCCTTGGCGCTGGACCCGGACATCCTGTTCCTCGACGAACCCACCGCCGGCCTGGACCCGATTGGCGCCGCCGCCTTCGACCAGTTGATCCTGACCCTGCGTGACGCGCTGGGCCTGTCGGTGTTCCTCATCACCCATGACCTCGACACCCTGTACACCATCACCGACCGCATCGCCGTGCTTTCGCAGAAGAGGGTCCTGGTCGCCGGCCCGCTGGCCGAGGTCGCGCAGGCCAGCGACACCTGGATCCAAGACTATTTTCATGGCCCACGCGGGCGCGCAGCCGAACACGCCGCCGTCCGTGCCGGGCAGGAGCGCTGAGCAATGGAAACCCGAGCCCATCACGTCCTCATCGGCCTGGTCACCGTTCTGGTGGTGGCCGGCGCCATGCTGTTCGGCCTGTGGCTGACCAAATCCAGTGTCGACGACGCTTTCAAAGACTACGAGGTGGTGTTCAACGAAGCTGTCTCCGGCCTGTCGCGCGGCAGCCCGGTGCAGTACAACGGCATCAAGGTGGGTGATGTGTCCACCCTGCGACTGGACCCGAAAGACCCGCGCCGGGTACTGGCGCGGGTGCGCCTGAGCGCCGACACCCCGGTGAAGGAAGACACCCAGGCCAAGCTGACCCTGGCCGGGGTAACCGGCAACTCGTTCATCCAGCTCAGCGGCGGTACCCCACAAAGCCCGGAACTGAAAGGCAAGGACGGCAAGCTGCCGGTGATCATCGCTTCACCCTCGCCGATCTCGCGCCTGCTCAATGACAGCAGCGACCTGGTCACCAACATCAACCTGCTGCTGCACAACGCCAACCAGATGTTCTCCGAGGACAATATCGGCCACCTGAGCAACACCCTGGCCAACCTCGACAAGACCACCGGTGCCTTCGCCGGCGAGCACGGCGGCATCGCCCAGGCCATCGAGCAACTGGTGCAGGTGGGCAAACAAGCCAGCGCCACCCTGGCCGAGACCCAGGCGCTGATGCGCAATGCCAACGGCCTGCTGGGCAGCGAGGGCAAGCAGGCGATCGGCAGTGCCGAGCAGGCCATGCAATCGCTGGCCGAGAGCACCGCAACCATCAACCGCCTGCTCGAAGACAATCGCGAAGCGATCGGCGACGGCGCCCAGGGCCTGAACCAGCTCAGCCCGGCGATTCGCGAACTGCGCGAAACGCTTAACGCACTCAAGGGTATTTCCCGGCAACTGGAGGCCGACCCCAGCGGTTACCTGCTAGGCCGCGACAACAACAAGGAGTTCCAGCCATGAAACCGTCGCTGCGCCTGCTGGCCCTGGCGGCCGCGCTGAGCCTGGCCAGTGCCTGCTCGATTCTGCCGCAGAGCGAACCCGTCGACCTCTATCGCCTGCCGGTCAACCAACCCAGCCGTATGGTGCCAGCGCTGGACTGGTCACTGCGCCTGAACAAGCCGCTGGCCAGCGAGGTGCTGGCCGGCCCGCGGATTGCCGTGGTTCCCCAGGGCAATGTGGTCAGCAGCTACAAGGGCGCGCGCTGGAGCGATGCGGTGCCGGTGCTGCTGCGCAACCGCCTGCTGGACGGTTTTCAGCGTGACGGCCGGGTACAGCGGCTGAGCGCTGACGACAGCAACCTGCAGGCCGACTTTGAGCTGGCTGGCGAGCTGCTGGCGTTCCAGAGTGAATACCGGGCGGATGGGGTGGTGGAAGTGGTGATCCGCTATGACGCGCGGCTGGTACAGGGGCGCACGCAGCGCATCCTCGCCAGCAAGCGCTTCGAAATCCGCAAACCGTTGGCCGACCGGCAGGTGCCAGCGGTCGTCGCAGGCTTTGGCCAGGCGTGTGACCAACTGGCAGGGCAAGTGGTGGGCTGGACCATTGCCCAGGCAGGTAGCGTTCCCGCGCCCTGAAAGCCTGTCCGCGTCGTGCAGGCGCGGCCCGTAGCGCAGATGACTCAGGCGAAGAACCAGTAGCAGACGAAGATCGCCGCAATCACGCCGCTCAATTCCGCCAGCAATGCGCAACCGACCGCATGGCGCACCCGCTGGATACCCACGGCACCGAAGTACACCGCCAGCACATAGAAGGTGGTTTCGGTGCTGCCCTGGATAGTTGCTGCCACCAGCGCGGGGAAGCTGTCGACGCCGTGGGTCTGCATGGTCTCGATCAGCATCGCCCGCGCGGCACTGCCGGAGAACGGCTTGACCAGCGCCGTGGGCAAGCCCTCGACGAAACGGGTGTCCAGGCCCATCCAGGTGACCAGATGGCGGATGCCGTCCAGAGCCATCTCCAGGGCGCCAGACGCGCGCAGCACGCCCACCGCCACCAGCATCGCCACCAGGTAGGGCAACAACCCTTTGGCCACATCGAACCCTTCCTTGGCGCCTTCCACGAACGCTTCATAGACCTGTACCCGCCTCAGGGCGCCAATTACCAGGAACAGGATGATCACGCCAAACAAGGTGAGGTTGCCCAGGATCGACGACAGGCTGGCCAGTGCAGCCGCCGACAGGGTGCCGAGGAACGCCATGAAGCCACCCAGCAGCAAGGCGCCCGGAACCAGGTAGGCGAGCACCACCGGGTCCCACAGGCGCAAGCGCTGCATCACCGCTACCGACAACAGGCCGACCAGGGTCGAGACACTGGTGGCCAGCAGGATGGGCAGGAACACCATGGTCGGGTCCGCTGCGCCCTGCTGGGCGCGGTACATGAAGATGGTTACCGGCAGCAGGGTCAACGACGAAGCGTTGAGTACCAGGAACAGGATCTGTGCATTGCTCGCCGTGGTGCTGCTGGGGTTCAGCTCCTGCAACGCACGCATGGCCTTGAGGCCGATCGGGGTGGCGGCGTTATCCAGCCCCAGGCCGTTGGCGGCAAAGTTCATGGTGATCAGGCCCAGGGCAGGGTGGCCGGGCGGGACCTCGGGCATCAGCCGCGCGAATAGCGGGCCAAGCACCCGGGCCAGCCATTCGACGATGCCAGCCTTTTCGGCAATCTTGAGAAAGCCCAGCCAAAGGGTCAGTGTGCCGAACAACAGCACCATGACTTCGACCGACAGCTTGGCCATGGCAAAGATGCTCTCGACCATGGCCGCGAAGATACCGGGGTTGCCGCCAACCAGCCACTGCGCCAGCGCGGACACGGCCGCCACCAGGAAAAAACCAAGCCAAAGGCCGTTGAGCATCCGTGTATTCCCCCTGAAAAATGCCCGAATGATAGCGTATCGGGCCCCTCGCGACCGCTCCTGCAGGAAACCGCGCACACTCCATAAAACAAAAAGCCCCGACAAGTCGGGGCTTCTGGTCAAACGTGAATGAGGCTTAGCGCTTGGCAGCTTCGCCAACCACTGCGGCTTCCTGTTTGTCGGCCATCAGCGAGGCGTAGTACTTCTCGCCCTTGGCGGCATCGTACATGCCTTCCCAACGCGCGATGACCAGGGCTGCCAGGGCGTTGCCCACAACGTTCAAGGCGGTACGGGCCATGTCCATGATGCGGTCGACACCGGCGATGAAGGCCAGGCCTTCGAGCGGAATGCCCACGCTGCCCAAGGTAGCCAGCAGGACCACGAAGGACACGCCCGGTACGCCCGCGATACCTTTGGAGGTAACCATCAGGGTCAGGACCAGCAGCAGCTGTTGGCTCCACGACAGGTCGATACCGTACAGCTGGGCGATGAAGATGGCCGCGATGCTCTGGTACAGGGTCGAACCGTCGAGGTTGAAGGAATAGCCGGTCGGTACCACGAACGAGCAGATCGACTTCGGTGCCCCGTACTTCTCCATCTTCTCGATCACGCGTGGCAGCACGGTTTCCGAGCTGGAGGTGGAGTAGGCGAGGATCAGCTCATCTTTCATGATGCGCATGATCTTGATCACCGAGAAGCCAAACAGGCGGGCGACCAGGCCCAGCACCATGAAGGCGAAGAAGGCGATGGCGAAGTACACCAGCAGCACCAGCTTGGCCAGCGGCAGCAGCGAGCTGAAGCCGAAGTTGGCCACGGTCACCGCGATCAGGGCGAACACGCCGATCGGGGCGTAGTTCATGATCATGTGGGTGACCTTGAACATGGTCTCGGAAACCGCCTGGAAGGTGCGCACCAGCGGGTCGCGCAGCTCTGCCTGCAGGCTCGACAGGCCCAGGCCGAACATCACCGAGAAGAAGATGATCGGCAGCATCTCGCCACGCATCAGCGCTGCAAAGATGTTCGACGGGATCAGGTTGAGCAGGGTCTCGATGAAGGCGTGCTCATGTTGTACCTCGGCGGCGGTAGCCTGGTACTTGGAGATGTCGACGGTGCCCAGGGTGCTCATGTCGATGCCGGCACCAGGGTGGAACAGGTTCGCCAGCACCAGGCCCACGAGAATGGCGATGGTGGTGACCACTTCGAAGTAGATGATGGTCTTCAGGCCGATACTGCCGAGTTTTTTCGCGTCGCCAACCCCGGCGATGCCCACGATCAGCGACGAAATCACGATCGGGACGACGATCATCTTGATCAGGCGAATGAAGATGTCACCAGCGGGCTGGAGGACGTTGCTGATCCACCATGCCTTTTCCGCACTGAAGTGATTCAGTAGCGCGCCGATTGCAACACCCAGGACCAGACCGATGACGATCTGCCAGGCGAGGCTCAGTTTTGCCTTCTTCATGTCTTTACCCTTTGTTCTAGTGGTCATGGGCACCCAACGGAAACGCTTGTAACAGAGCCGTTGCCCAGCTCATGGGCAGCAGATGTTCCGTCCGGCGAGTTCATGTAAGGACACCGCGGGCCAGCGACAGAACGCTCGGCCAGCGAAAAAGGCGGCAACTATTGCGATGGCAAAGGGGGAAATCTAATGCCGGAAACGCATGACCCATACCGTTTACGCATAGGGTTTTTGGCCGTCAGGCTGGGTTCGCAAGTGCTTGATTTATAACGTTCGGAATTCCGAACAAGGCCAAACCGCCATATTTCGGCAGATTTGGCAGGGTCTAAAGCGCAGAAAAGTTGGCTTGTTCGACTATCCGAATGGCGTAAATGCCACCTGGGCGAAAGCCAGACTGGTCGAGAAAAAATGATGTACGGTCGAAACAAAATGTGTCTCGAAAGGCTGTTCGTGCAGGGAAGGGGATGGCATGGCTCCTCGGAAGCCAGGTCTGGCCAAGGTACCCTGTGGCACCGCCGACCTGATGCTTCCGATTCCGCCTTTCCTGACCCGGCCCATTGCTGGAGGCACTCCCTGTACCCCTAGGCCACTCCGATCCAGTAGCAATCAGAACAGCCCGGCCCCCTGGTCATGTGCTGCCCCTCCTCGGGGCGGCGCATCTTGGAAGGCCGAACTATAGAAAGATTCGGCTTCCGTTACGTGACAGTGCATGACCTTGCACCCGTACCGCAGCAAGCTCAGTACCAGTTCGGGTCACGCTTGAGCTGCTCTTGCAGCATCGCCTTCATGCCGTCATCCGGCTTGCCCAGCCAGCGATACTGGGCGTGGCGGGTAGGCGACTTATCCTTGGGCAAGCCCTCGGGCACTTCGACGAGCATCCCGTAGGCATCGTCCTTGTCCCAGCTGAACGCCACGATCAGGCGCTTGTAGGTGCAGTTGTCCTGCCGTTCACACAACGGACCGACCAGATACTTGTCACCATCCTCGGTCACGGCCGACATCTGCTCCTGGGAACTGCCGGTCAGATTGACCACCCAATCGGGCAGGCGTTCCTCGCCTTTGATTGCGTCCTGCCAGGTTTCCCGGTACTCGGGGTCCGAGCCAAGCAGCTCGTCGACCCGGAGCTGGCCGTCATTGGCCGCCATCGCCGCTGCACTGCCACCGAGTAACACGGCGGCAGCCAGGGCTGTCCAACGCTTCCCGCCCATCATTAACCTCGTCCACGTCCAAAGAAGAAGGAGGCTACGAACAGCACCAGGAAGACGATGAAGAGAATCTTCGCGATACCCGTGGCAGCGCCTGCGATACCACCGAAGCCCAGTACTGCGGCGACAATGGCGATGATGAGGAAAGTGATAGCCCAGCTCAGCATGATGGTTCTCCTTTCTTTTTCGAAATCGGTCCGATCCCTGGGTCAGAAGACCCAGCGATCCTGCGGCACGACAGTTTCCACAGTGGCCGGTGAAGCCTTGTCCCGGCCAGCAGACACCGGGTCGGTGGCCCTGACCAGGGTATTGGCACGGGTCGCCTGGATCTGGGTCAACAGGGCGGTCTGGGCCGCCACTTGCTCGGCCAGGCGCGCGGTCTGCCAGCTGTAGTAGAAGAGGCCGGCCGCCAGGGTCAGCAGCAGCGCCATACCCAGTGTCAGCACCTGGCGCAGGGGCAGTGCGGCGTTCTGCGAGCGTTTGACGGATTGACGGTTCATGCCGGCTCCTCCTGCTGTAATTTTTGTTCAAACCTGAACAGGTAATTGCAGCCTGCATGCCAGCTTTCGATATTCGATAAATTCCTTTTAATTCAATGAATTATTCACATCATCCGTACCATCCAAGCACGTATCCTGCACGATGCCATCCTTGCCGTCGTGCGAATTGCACGATCGTTCAGCCTTCTACCTTGGTGGCCACCTTGAGCAGGTCTGCGTCGACGCCACGCACACCCACGATCTGCCGTGCAATCTCGACGGCAATGGTTTTCTGCTCGCTGCTGACCACCTCGCCCGCCAGCCGCACCAGGCCCTCGTCACTGGCTACCTTGAGGTTAAGGCCGTCCAGGTTGCGGCTGAAGCGGTAGCTGTTCTGGATCTTGTCGATGATCCAGCTGTCGCTCGGTTGCGGCCCGGTCGGCAGGCCCACGGGGGCTTCCCCGGCCTTGGCCATGGCTGCGGAATCCAGGCTGACCAGGTTGTTGACCAGTTGCACACCGTCGGTGGTACGCGCTACCACGCCGGCGAGTTCCTTGGCTTCGGCACTGTCGACCCGGCCCCGCAGGGTGACCACCCCCTCACTGCTTTGCACATCTATAGGGGCGCTCTCGGTGGTACGGCTCCACAGCAGCCGGGCACGGATTACCGCCGCCAGTGTGGCGTCCTCCAGACGCTGGGCGTAGGCACGCAATTCGAGCGGGCGCTCCACCAGTTGGGCGTTGACCCGCAGCTGGTTGTCCACCTTTTCAATACCGCGCGTGGCCAGGGCGATATGCTCGGCCAGCTGGCGTTCGACGTCGTTCTCCACCTCACCAGAAAGCCGCGCCTGCTTGCCATCCACCTCGACCTCGATACGGAACAGGTCGAGCATGCGGTTCAGCGACAGCGCCGTTTGTAGCGCGCCTTCGAGACGCGCGTCCTGAACGGGGTCGGCAAATGCCGGGGTGAATGTTGGCAGCAAGACGGCTGCCAACACGGCGGTCCGCAGGTAAAAAGTCATGGCGACCTCCTTTCTGTAGGCAAATACTGAAAATCATCGCAACCAATGTGCCATCCGCGACCTCTAAGCCAATCATTGGAATAGCGTGGCCTCTGGGCATTGATTGGCCATTGGCTAGCATGCAAAGGTCCGATTCCTTCAGAATTGACCATGCAACTTGCCCGATTTTTCCCACACTAATTTGAAGACCTATCCCTAAGGAGCGCAGGACATGGAATCAGCTCAGGACAATCAAGGCCGCATTCTGCTGGTGGATGACGAGTCGGCGATCCTGCGCACCTTCCGCTACTGCCTGGAGGACGAAGGCTACAGCGTGGCCACGGCCAACAGCGCGGCGCAGGCCGAAAGCCTGTTGCAGCGGCAGGTATTCGACCTGTGCTTCCTCGATTTGCGCCTGGGCGAAGACAACGGCCTCGACGTGCTGGCCCAGATGCGTATCCAGGCCCCCTGGATGCGAGTGGTGATCGTGACCGCACATTCGGCGATCGACACGGCGGTGGACGCGATCCAGGCCGGTGCTGCCGACTATCTGGTGAAACCGTGCAGCCCCGACCAACTGCGCCTGGCTACCGCCAAGCAGCTGGAAGTGCGCCAGCTGTCGGCCCGCCTCGAGGCCCTTGAAGGCGAAATGCGCAAGCCCAAGGACGGCCTCGACTCGCACAGCCCGGCCATGATGGCAGTGCTGGAAACCGCCCGGCAGGTTGCCACCACCGACGCCAACATCCTCATTCTGGGTGAGTCCGGTACCGGTAAGGGCGAACTTGCCCGAGCCATCCATGGTTGGAGCAAGCGGGCGCGCAAAGCCTGCGTGACCATCAATTGCCCGTCGCTGAATGCCGAGTTGATGGAGAGCGAGCTGTTCGGTCACACTCGCGGCGCGTTCACCGGTGCCAGCGAGAGCACCCTCGGGCGGGTCAACCAGGCCGACGGCGGTACTTTGTTCCTCGACGAGATCGGCGATTTCCCGCTGACCTTGCAGCCCAAACTGCTGCGCTTCATTCAGGACAAGGAATACGAACGTGTCGGCGACCCGGTCACCCGCCGTGCCGATGTGCGTATCCTGGCCGCCACCAACCTCAACCTCGAAGAGATGGTGCGCGAAAGCCGCTTCCGCGAAGACCTGCTGTACCGCCTGAACGTCATCACCCTGCACCTGCCGCCGCTGCGCGAGCGCAGTGAAGACATCCTGACCCTGGCCGACCGCTTCCTCGCCCGCTTCGTCAAGGAGTACTCCCGCCCCGCCCGAGGTTTCAGTGACGAAGCCCGGGCGGCGCTGCTCAACTATCGCTGGCCTGGCAACATTCGTGAACTGCGCAACGTGGTAGAGCGGGCCAGTATCATCTGCCCGCAGGAACGCGTGGAAGTCAGCCACCTGGGCATGGGCGAGCAGCCTGCGGGCAACACCCCACGCGTTGGCGCCGCCCTGAGCCTGGATGAGTTGGAGCGCGCTCACATCGGCGCAGTGCTGGCGGCCAGCGATACCCTGGACCAGGCTGCCAAGACCCTCGGGATCGATGCCTCCACCCTGTATCGCAAGCGCAAGCAGTACAACCTATGAAGTGGCCGCCCATGAAGCTGCGCACGCGGCTCTTCCTCAGTATCTCGGCGCTGGTTACCGTGGCGCTGCTGGGCCTGCTGCTGGGGTTGGTCAGCGTGCTGCAGATGGCTACGGTGCAACAGCAACTGGTGCGCGACACCACCCATGTCCTGGAGGTCGGGCTGAAGTTGCGCCAGAACCTCGGCGAACAGCTGACCCTGATCCTTGATGAGGACACCACCCCAGAGAGCCTGCGGTTGCTGCAGGAGGACTTCCAGACCCTGCTCAACCAGGCCTTGGAGCAAGGCGGCGAGCGTACCAGCTTCAGCAAGGCCAGCAGTAATTACCAGGCCTTCCTCCAGGCCTACCGAGAAAGCACCGCACCTGCCCGCAGCATGGGAGCGGAGCAACCGTTGGGTGCCGCCTTCAACCAGGTACGCAGCGACCTGATCGACTCCCACAGACAGGCCCTGGAACATATCACCCGCAGCGAAGAACGCACCCGCGACCACGCCCTGCTGATCAGCGGCATGATGGGCATGATGGGGCTGGTCGTGCTGGCTCTCGGCTTCGTCACCGCGCATAACATCGCACGGCGCTTCGGCCAGCCGATCGAAGCCCTGGCCCAAGCGGCCGACCAGCTTGGCAAGGGCAATTTCGACGTGACCCTGCCAGTTACCCAGGCCGCCGAACTGAACCAGCTGACCCGCCGCTTCGGCCTGATGGCCGAAGCCTTGCGCAAACACCAGGCCACCAACGTCGATGAGCTGCTGGCCGGCCAGCAGCGCCTGCAGGCCGTCCTGGACAGCATCGACGATGGCCTGTTGATCATTGACCGCCAAGGCCGCCTGGAGCACCTCAACCCTGTGGCCCAGCGCCAGTTGGGCTGGGCCGACAGCCGGGTCGGAAGCAGCCTGGCCGAGGCCTTGCAACGCCCGGAACTGGAACAACAGCTACGCCAGGTACTGCGCGGGGGCAACCTCGACCGCCCGCCAGACGACCTGAATATTGAGGTCGATGACGAAACCCGCCTGCTCACCTACAGCCTGACCCCGGTCAGCCACCCGCAAGGGCCGATCCTTGGCGCGGTAATGGTGTTGCATGATGTCACCGAGCAGCGGGCCTTCGAGCGCGTACGCAGCGAGTTCGTACTGCGCGCCTCGCACGAGTTACGTACCCCGGTAACCGGCATGCACATGGCGTTCGGCCTGTTGCGCGAGCGCCTCAAGTTTCCGCCAGAGGCCCGTGAGCACGACTTGCTGGAAACCATTGGCGAGGAAATGCAGCGCCTGACCCAGTTGATAAATGATCTGCTCAATTTCAGCCGCTACCAGAGCGGGCTGCAAAAGCTCGAACTGGCCCCGTGCGCCATCGATGAGCTGCTCGAACGCGCCCAGCTGCGCTTTGCCGAGCAGGCGGCACACAAACAGATCGAGCTGATCAGGGAGCTGGAACCGCCACTGCCACGCATTCAGGCGGACGTCGCCCAGCTTGACCGGGTGCTGGACAACCTGCTGCACAACGCTATCCGCCATACCGCCAGTGGCGGACGAATCCGCCTGCATGCGCGACGCCACGCGGAACGGGTGATCGTCAGTGTCGAGGATAACGGCGAAGGCATTGCCTATGGGCAGCAGGGGCGCATCTTCGAGCCCTTCGTGCAGGTAGGCCGCAAGAAAGGCGGCGCGGGGCTGGGGCTGGCGTTGTGCAAGGAAATCGTGCAACTGCATGGCGGGCGCATGGGGGTATTTTCCAGGCCGGGGCAGGGCACCCAGTTCTACATGGCGCTGCCGGTCTGATGCCCTCGGGCCACCAACTCGGCGAACTGCCGGGCATTCAACGGCCGTGCGAACAGCCAGCCCTGGCCATAATGGACCCCTTCGCTGCTGAGCAGCACCGCCTGGTCTTCACACTCGATACCTTCGGCAATCACCCGCAGATGCAGGTCATGAGCCATGCGGATGATATGCGGGGCAACGCCACTGCTGGCAGCATCATGCCCCAGGGCATCGATGAACGCCTTGTCGATCTTCAGGCAGTCCACCGGCAGGGTCTGCAGGTAGGCCAGGCTGGAATAACCGGTGCCAAAATCGTCGATCAGCACCTGATGCCCCACCGCCCGCAGCGCCTGCAGGTTATCGCGGGCCACCACCACATCGATCAGGCCGCGTTCGGTCACCTCGAAAGCGATCTGGCTGGCCGCCACTTTGTGCAAGGCCAACAGGCGTGCCGCCACCCGGCCAATCCGCGGCACCATCACATCGCAGGCCGCCAGGTTTACCGAAATGTACAAGTTGGGGTGCGAGCGCAGCAGTTGCCCTAGCTGCTCCAGCACGCGTTGCAGGACAAAGTCGGTAATCTGGCGAATCTGCCCGGTGTTCTCCGCCAGCGGAATGAACAGGTCCGGGCTGGTCAGCGTCCCGTCCGGGCGGCGCCAGCGCACCAGCGCCTCGGCTCCCACGCAACGGCGGGTGTCGAGCTCGAAGATCGGCTGGTAGAGCACCTGCAACTCGCCACGGCGCAAGGCATTCTGCAGCTCCGAACTCATTGACCGCTTTTGCAGGATCAGTTGCAGCACCAGCCAGCCGATGCAGCAGGCGGCCAGCACGCTGCCGGGAAACAACAGCCAGAGCATGCCGTTCATCTTCAACGGCAGTTTTGCCCGTGGGGCGATCAGCACCAGTTGGTAGTCCGGTGACTTGGTCGGCATGCGATAGATCAGCCGGTCGCTGAGTTCCAGCAGGGACTTGTGGCTTGCCGACCAGGCCGAGGGTGGCGGCCACACCTGTGGCGGGCCCAATACCGGGATGGCCCGGGCGCCATTGTCCAGGACCACCACCAGGCTGCCGCCCGGGGGCAGGTCGACCACATCGGTGAGGTGCCCACGCGAGGTGGACACCACGAACTTGCCTCGCCCCAGCATCAGCGCGGCCAGGTTCTCGTTCGGCTCGGTCGTGGTGTTCAGCCAGTAACTGTAGGTCGGGCCCTGGATGTCAGGCGCACGCAAGGGTTCGAAGGGCCGCTCGTCACCGCGGCTGGAACAGGCGACGTCACCGTCCACGTATGCTGCCTCATAAATGAAGCGCGAACCCAGACTGACCTGCTGCAATGCCGTGAGCATCGCCGGGCTGCAACCGCGCAAAGGCTGCGCCTGCAACAGGTCAACCCCTTCACGCAACTGGCCGAACACCTGCTCGAGACGCTCGAGAAAGCGCTCGCCCTGGGCATTCATCTGTGCGCTCTCGCTTTGCTTCATCTGCTGCAAGGCGATGCCGATGCTGGCGGACAGCAACAGTGCGGCACTGGCCAATGCGGCCATTATGGCCAGCATCCAGGGATGGTAAAAAATTTGGCGCAGCAAGACGATGAAGGCTGGCATCGCAGGCATCCAGTTGATTACTAAGGTATAGCAACTGGATCAGGAATCACCCTTGCCGTTTGGCGCCTCGATCAAACCCGTAGCATCCTTCGCGCAGCCTTAACGCATGCGGTTGAGCACCTGCAGCATCGCCGCCGTCTGGGCGTCGGGCATGCCATCGAAACGCTGCGGGCGGAAACGCATCTGGAAGGCGGCGATCACATGGCGGGTGGCAACGTCCAGCACCCCGGTCTGCTCGATCGCGTAGCCAAACCGCGCCAGTTCCTGCTGATACCAGCCGATGCTCGGTGGGTTGACGTTGAAATAGGCCTGCTGCCGCGCCACTGCATTGGCATCCGGCCAGATACCCAAACCGGCATCGGCCAGGCGTTTCCAGGGGAACAGCGGCCCTGGGTCCAGTTTGCGCAGCGGTGCGATGTCGCTGTGGCCAATGATGTGCCGTGGCTCGATGTTGTTACGTTTCACGATGTCCTTAAGTAGCGCGATCAACGACTGGATCTGCGCTTCGCTGTAGGGGTGCCAGACCCGGCCATTCGGCGTATCGGTGAAACCCGGGTTGACGATTTCGATACCAATGGAAGACGAATTCAGCCAGGTCCGGCCCTGCCACTGGCTGTCCCCTGCATGCCAGGCGCGCCGGCTTTCATCCACCAGCTGGTAAACCGTGCCCGGGCCGTCACCAATCAGGTAGTGGCTGCTGACTTCGCCATGGGTCAGCAAGGCCAGGGACCGCTCCAGCGAGGCATTGGTGTAGTGCAGGACAACGAACTGGATACGGTTGTCCTGATTGGCCGAAGGATGGCTACGGTCGATGCGCAAGCCCGTCGAGCAACCGGCAACAGACAACAGCAAGAAGGAAATCAGCGTTCTTTTAAGCGTGGAAAGCACGTCAGTGGCCTCAGCGAATGAGCGCTACAGTATAACGTGCTCCCCGAGCGCCGTGCTTGCTGCGAGTCAGCAGACGGCTAAGCCTGCTCGACCCGATTGCGCCCCAGTTCCTTGGCCCGGTACAGCGCCGCATCGGCGCGCTTGAGCACCTGGTCGCCACGCTCCCCGGCGCGGAACGCACTGAGGCCGATGGAAGTGGTGATCACCACCCGTTCGCCCTTGAAGTGGAATGGGCAGGCCTCAACCGTGGCACGCAGCACCTCGGCCACCTTGGCGGCCGCTGCCGGCGAGGCATGCGGTAGCAACAGAACAAACTCCTCGCCACCAAAACGGGCGATGAACTCGTGGCCGCTCAAGCGCTTGCGCAGCTGGTCGGCGACGATCTTCAATACCTTGTCCCCTGCCAGGTGACCGTAGCTGTCATTGATGCGCTTGAAATGGTCCAGGTCGAGGATTGCCATCGCCAGGTGGCCGCCGTTTTCCTGCCAGTCGATCGTTTCACGTTCGACCCGCTCGCTCCAGGCCGCACGGTTGGGCAGGCCGGTAAGCGGGTCGAGCAAGGCTTTCTGCCGCTGCTCCTCCAGATGCTCGCGGTAGCCGAGCGCCTCCTGCTCCATGTTCGCCACCCGCTCCGACAGCCCTTGCAGGCGCCCTGCCAACTCTTGTTCGCGGCGATCGCGCTCGAGCTTGTGCTGGTCCATGGTCACCAACAGGCCTTCGAGGCGGTTATCCAGGATGTGCTTGAGGCTGTCGACGTCAGCGGCGCCCAGCACACTGCTCTGCAGCCCGTCGACGTGCTCACGCAGCTGGGTATCCAGCTCACGGGCTGCGGAACTGTTGTCGGCGTGGCCGACGCTGGCTTCGTGCAGGTGGCTCTGGAAGCCTTCCAGGCGCTCGTTCAGTTGCTGCAGGTAGGTTTCGAATTCATGCTGGCCGCTGTCGGTGATCGCCAGCATGAGCACGGCCAGGTCATCCAGCACCGGGATCAACTCATACCAGTTCAAGCCGCGGGCGACCCGTTCGCGCATCGCCAGTGCCTGCGCCTTGTGCCGCTCGGGCAGGCTGAGGTCATCGAGCAGGCCGATCAGGGTTTGCTCGATGTGCGCCGCCACCTGGCTGTACGGCGGCTCTACCGCGTAGGGCAGGGCATAAGGGCCGTCTTCTTCGAAGGCAACTTCAACTGCCTGTGGTGGTTGCGCTTCAGCCTGGGGCTCGCTGTCGACAGCTTGCGTCACGGGTGCGTCATCCGTCGCTGGCTGCGGTAGCGGGGCTGGGGCTATTTCAGCCGTTTCGATCAGCGCCGGGCCAGCGACCTCCAGCAGCGGCTCGGGCGTTGCAGGCGCCTCGTCAACAGCGGCTGAAAGGTTTTGCAGCGGCTGCAACGCATCCACATCATCGGCCTGCGGGGCTTCAAGCTCGCCACTAGACGCCTGGGGCTGCGTAGCTGCAACAGCTGGCACTGTCGAAACAGGCGTCGGCTCGCCTTGCGTGTCGTCCTCACGGCTGCCGAACAAGCGCTGCAGCAACCCCGGCCGGGACTCTTCACCGCGCTTGCCCAGGACGGACAGCGCACGGCCCTGCAGGCCGCTCAGTTCGCCCAGCAACGGTGGCAGATCGCGTGACTGGGCAACCCCACCTTCGAGCTTCTTCGCCAGTTTCTTCAGCGGCCTGGAGACATCGTTTGGCAACGGCAGGCCTTGCAGTTGGCCAACCAGAGCGGTCAGCGCGTCACCGACCTGGTTCATACGGGTTTCCCGACGCTGCTCGGAATCCAGTACCGCTTTCTCCAGGCGCGGAATCAGGCCGGCAAGGCCAGCGTCCATGTTGTCGCTGCGGATGACCTCGCGCATTTCCTTCATGCACTGGTCCACTACCTTGTCACTGCCCTCGGCAGCCAGGGTGCTGCGGACCAGGCCGCGACGCAGCAAGTCGAGACGGGCTTCCCAACGGCGCTCGAGCTTTTCCTGCTGCTCGATGCTTTTCAGGTATTTTTCTTTCCAGCGCTCAGCGTCTTCAGTCATGCCCGGGTCCGCAAACGGTGATGGCAATTAGCTTGGGACCGGCAGCGTATCCACAGTCAATGCATCAGGCAATCGAATCTCGACGGCAACGGGTAGGTGATCTGAAATCGGCTGTGCCAGCACCTCGACACGTTCCAGCGTGAGGCTTGGGCTGAGCAGGATGTGGTCCAGACAACGCTGTGGCCGCCAGCTCGGGAAGGTGGCCTCGACTTGCGGTGCAACCAGGCCCAGGTCGCGCAGCGGCGAGTGCTCCAGCAGGTCGGTGGCATGGGTATTCATGTCGCCCATCAGGACCTGGTGACGATAGCCGCCGATCAGCTCGCGAATGTAGCCCAGCTGCAACGCGCGGGTCTTGGCGCCGAGGGCCAGATGCATCATCACCACGATCAGCGCGTCTTCACCCTCGCCAAAACGCACCAGGATCGCTCCGCGCCCGGCCGGGCCGGGTAATGGATGATCCTCGAGCAACTGTGGCTTCAGACGACTGAGCACGCCATTGCTGTGCTGGGCGAAACGCCCAAGGTTGCGGTTGAGTTGCTGATACCAGTAGGGGAAGGCGCCCAGGTGGGCGAGGTGCTCGACCTGGTTGACATAGCCCGAACGCAGGCTGCCCCCGTCGGCCTCCTGCAACGCCACCAGGTCGAAGTCGCCCAGCAGCTTGCCGATCTTCTGCAAATTGCCGGCACGGCCGTGGTGCGGCAGCAGGTGCTGCCAGCTGCGGGTCAGGTAATGCCGATAGCGCTCGGTGCTGATGCCCACCTGGATGTTGAAGCTGAGTAGCCGCAAGCGACCATCTTCCGGCAGGCCAGGGGCGCGCAAGTGATGTTCGTTGACCTGCGGCTGGTGCAGGCCAATGCCACGCGTGGATCTGAAGCGGGGCATGGTTACGCCGCCTACTTGGCGGCGCGCTCCTTGGCGATCAACTGGTCGGCAACGTTCAGCACGCCTTCCGGCCCGCCGGCGGTACCCAGGTCAAAGCGGTACTTGCCGTTGACCACCATGCTCGGTACGCCGGTGATTTCGTACTTCTTGGCCAGTTCCTTGGCCTGGTTGACCTGGCCCTTGATGGCGAACGAGTTGAAGGTGGCGAGGAACTTGTCCTTGTCCACGCCCTGGGTGGCAAGGAAGTCGGCCATATCCTGCGGATCGGTCAGGCGCTTGCGCTGGTTCTGGATAGCGTCGAACACTGCCGCGTGCACCTTGTGCTCGACGCCCATGGCTTCGAGGGTCAGGAACATCTGGCCGTGCGCATCCCATGGGCCACCGAACATGGCGGGTACGCGCTTGAAGTTGACATCCTTGGGCAGTTTTTCGGCCCAGGGGTTGATGGTTGGTTCGAAGTGGTAGCAGTGTGGGCAGCCGTACCAGAACAACTCGACCACTTCGATCTTGCCAGGCACGGAAACCGGAACAGGGTTGCTCAGCTCGATGTATTCCTTGCCGGCTACAGGCTCGGCGGCCTGAACGGCAGTCATACCAAACACGCTGGCGGCGACCAGCGCAGCGCTGAGAATCAGTTTACGCATGCTTTACTCCTGAGCAGTCATGGGTCGCCCCGGCGCGACCTGCACTGTGACAGGCCGGGAAGGGCTCGAGTTCTGTAGTGTAACGGCTGCGGACTGAAAAAAGGGCGGTCCGGCCGCCCTTTCAGCATTGGCCTATAACATTAACGGCAGGTTAACGGTGCGCCGGGCGGCAGCGGCCTTGCGCCATCACGACACAAGGCCGCCCCGCACCTCAATGCAGGCCCTGGATGTAGCTGGCCAACGCCTCGATGTCGTGGTTGCTCAGCTTGCCGGCAATGGTGCGCATGGTCATCGCATCGCCATCGTTGGTACGGTTGCCTTCACGGAAATCAGTGAGCTGCTTGGTTACATATTGAGCATGCTGGCCGCCGAGGTGCGGGAAGCCGGCCAGGGCGATGCCTGCGCCATTGGGCGAGTGGCAGCCGGTGCAGGCAGGCATGCCTTTCTCCAGGTCACCGCCGTTGAACAGTGCACGGCCACGTTCGACCAACTTGGGATCAGCGGCGCCCACGCTGCCCTTCTGGCTGGAGAAGTACGCGGCGATGTCGGCCAGGTCCTGGTCACTGAAGTTGGCCAGCATGCCGGTCATTTCCAGCACGGTGCGCTTGCCCGACTTGATATCGTGCAGCTGCTTTTCGAGGTAGCGCTGGCCCTGGCCGGCCAGTTTCGGGAAGTTCGGTGCCAGGCTGTTGCCGTCGGGGTTGTGGCAGGCGCCACAGACGGCGGTCTTGGCCTGGCCGGCGGCAGCATCGCCTTTGATGGGTTGCGCAGCAGTGGCCGCACCTGCGACACCCAGGGTCAACAGCAGACTCACGACTAGTTTGTTCATCAGCTAATCCAACACGGCTAAGGGTGAAATGTTATGTATCGGGACTGCCGCTCATCCAAAGGATGACCAAACGGTAGTCCTCGGCACTGCAGTCCATGCACAATCCACGCGGCGGCATAGCCTTGAAACCCTGGGTCACGTGCGTCACCAGTACATCCATGCCTTGCGCCAGCCTTGGCTCCCATGCTGCCCGGTCACCCTGCCTGGGTGCCTGTGGCAACTGCCCGGCGTGACAGGCCGCACACGTGCGGTTGTACAACACCTCGGGATCCTGTGTAGCCTGTGCGCTGAAAAACGGCAGGAACATACCGACAGCAAGCAGCCATTTCGCCATGCGGAACGACCTTCAGGGTTGGGGGCCGCGCTGCGTTCTGTTGCGCGAGCTATTGTTCGACACCCCATGCCCGTTCCCCTTCGCTGGGAGAATGAGCACACAAAAACTGGGGCATTATATACTTCCGCCATCCAAACGGAAACGACACCGCTTGCCCGGCTCGGGCCTACAGAGTCAGGCAACACCCACATCGGATATCCCATGCAAGTCAAGAACCCCATCCTCGGCCTCTGCCAGAAAGCCAAATTCGCCCTCAGCGCCGCCAAGGTCGAACAATGCCCGGACGACCAGGGTTACGAGGTGGCTTTCGCCGGCCGCTCCAACGCCGGCAAGTCCAGCGCCCTCAATACCCTGACTCATGCCAGCCTGGCGCGTACCTCGAAAACCCCCGGGCGCACCCAGCTGTTGAATTTCTTCAGTCTGGACGATGAACGGCGTTTGGTCGACCTGCCGGGCTACGGTTATGCAAAAGTGCCGATTCCGCTGAAGCAACATTGGCAGAAACACCTGGAAGCCTACCTGGGCAGCCGTGAATGCCTGCGTGGCGTCATCCTGATGATGGACGTACGCCACCCGATGACCGACTTCGACAAGATGATGCTCGACTGGGCCAAGGCCAGCAGCATGCCGATGCACATCCTGCTGACCAAGGCCGACAAGCTGACCCACGGCGCGGGCAAGAACACCCTGCTCAAGGTGCAGTCGGAAATCCGCAAGGGCTGGGGCGACGGCG
>Ga0268257_1000601_pt1 | contig 40135 bp, 41 predicted proteins | sample AgamicAtPrz_FD_200249 | JGI IMG/M metagenome (GOLD analysis project Ga0268257, IMG submission 200249) | Agave microbial communities from Guanajuato, Mexico - At.P.rz (v2) (version 3) | ecosystem: Host-associated > Plants > Phyllosphere > Phylloplane/Leaf | place: Guanajuato, Mexico | collected... | reverse complement strand
TGGGAACCAGCCCCATCAGGCTTTTGAGCAAGGTGGTCTTGCCCACGCCGTTGCGGCCCAGCAGCACCGTGACCTTGCCGATCTCGGCCGTGAAATTCACGTCCCGCAGGATGTGCGAGCCGCCGTAGTACTGATGCAGGTTCTGAACTTTAAGCATTTTCGACCTCTAACGCTTACACAGCAAGCGCAAGCAGCTATCCAATTTGATTACCCCCGCGCTCATCGGGCCAGAGACACCTTGTGGCGAAGCCGTCGCTCCCCTTCCGAAGAGAGAGAGAGAGAGGGGGAAGGCGCGGGGCCCAGGCAAAGTGCCTCAGGGGGTTACCTCCCAAGGTACACCTCGATCACGCGCTCGTCAGCCTGCACCTCGGCCAGCGTTCCCTCGGCCAGTACCGAGCCATCGCAAAGCACCGTGACCTTCTCGCTGATGGTGTCGATAAAGCTCATGTCGTGCTCCACCACCATCAGCGAATGTTTGCCCTTGAGCGTCAGAAACAGCTCGGCCGTGCGCACCGTTTCCTCGTCGGTCATGCCGGCCACAGGCTCGTCGAGCAGCAGCAGCTTGGGCTCCTGCACCAGCAGCATGCCGATCTCCAGCCACTGCTTCTGTCCGTGACTGAGCAGCCCGGCTTGGCGCGTTACGCTGCCTGCCAGATGAATGGTGTGCAGCACCTCGGCAATGCGGTCCTTTTGCGCGCCGCTCAGCTTGAACAGCATGGAGGAGGCAATGCCCTTGTGGGTCTTGAGCGCCAGCTCCAGGTTCTCGAACACGCTGAGCTGCTCGAACACCGTGGGCTTCTGGAACTTGCGGCCGATGCCCATGGCCGCGATCTCGGGTTCCTTGTAGCGCAGCAGATCGATGGTGGAGCCGAAGAACACCGTGCCGCTGTCGGGCCGGGTCTTGCCGGTGATGATGTCCATCATCGTGGTCTTGCCCGCGCCATTGGGACCGATGATGCAGCGCAGCTCGCCGGGCGCGATATCGAGGTTCAGACCGTTGATGGCCTTGAAGCCGTCGAAGCTCACATGCACGTCTTCGAGATAGAGGATGCGGCCATGGGTCACATCCACTTCGCCGGCCACCACGGGGCGCGCCAGACTGGCATTGCGACCGCCGGATTCGGTGCGCAGCGCGGCTTCGCGCTGCTGGTAGGAAACCAGGCGCTGCTCGCCTTCCTGCATCAGATCGGGGGTCATGCGCGCACTCCTTCGATGGCATCGGCAGAAGCCGGCTCGGCAGCGGTTTTGGCAGCTGCGGCTGCAGTCTGGTTCAACGGCGCCTTGACCTGGGCCTTGCGCTTCTCACGCCACTGGCGAAGCTGCTGCGGCAGGCGAATCAGACCTCCCGGCATGAACAGCGTCACGACAATGAACAGCGCACCCAGCACGTACAACCAGTATTCGGGTGCGGCCACGGTGAGCCAGCTCTTGCCGCCATTGACGGCAAACGCGCCGATGATGGGGCCGACCAGCGAGGCACGTCCGCCCACGGCCGTCCACACCGCCATTTCGATGGAATTACCCACGCTCATCTCGCTGGGGTTGATGATGCCCACCTGGGGCACATAGAGCGCTCCCGCCAGTCCGCACATCATGGCCGAGATGACCCAGATCGACAGCTTGTAGGGCAGCGGGTTGTAGCCGCAGAACATGGTGCGCGATTCGGCGTCGCGCACCGCCTGCAGCACGCGTCCGTACTTGCTGCGCATCAGCCAGCGCGAGAACAGAAAGCAGCCCAGCAGCGCCAGACCCGACAGCGCGAACAGCAGCACATGCATGGCTTGCGAGTTGACGGAAAACCCCAGCAGGGTCTTGAAGCCCGTAAAGCCGTTGTTGCCGCCAAAGCCGGTCTCGTTGCGAAAGAACAGCAGCATGGCGGCATAGGTCAAGGCCTGGGTGATGATGGAGAAATACACGCCCTTGATGCGCGAGCGAAAGGCGAAATAGCCGAACAGCCCGCCGATCAGGCCCGGCACCAGAAACACCAGCAGCACGGTGGCGGCAAAGCTGCCCGACAGCGCCCAGTGCCAGGGCAGTTCCTTCCAATCCAGAAAACCCATGAAGGCAGGCAATGCATCGGGGCCTGCGGCTTCGCGCATCAGGTACATGCCCATCACATAGCCGCCCAGAGCGAAGAACAGGCCGTGGCCCAGACTCAGGATGCCGGTGTAGCCCCAGATCAGGTCAATCGCCAGTGCGCAGATGGCATAGCACATGAACTTGCCCAGCAGGCCCAGCATGTAGTCGGACAGGTGCAGCGCACTGTCCTCGGGTACCCACAGATTGAGTGCTGGAGCCACGGCGCAGACCATGGTCAGGGCCAGCAGAAATGCCGTCCAGCCCTTGCCGCTGAGCAAGGACTCAGGAGCAGGAAGCACCAGCGGTGGTGCGGATGCAGGGGATGAAGAATTTGACACGCTCATAGCTCCGGTCCAGAACGCAATGTTTGAGAAAGCCAGCTTTCGCAAGGAACAGCGAGCAAGGGCCTACGCCGGCCGCGCCGCCCCGCAGCGCGACTGCCGTGCCCCTTGAGGGGGAAGGAGCGACTCAGGGGGTTCATGTTTCCGCACTGCGGCCCTTCAAGGCAAAAATGCCTTGCGGACGCTTTTGAATGAAGACCACGATGAACAGCAGCACGGCGATCTTGGCCAGCACTGCCCCGGTCCAGCCTTCCAGCAGCTTGCTGAGCACGCCCAGGCCCAGAGCCGCATAGACGGTGCCCGCCAGCTGCCCCACACCGCCCAGCACCACCACCAGGAAACTGTCCACGATGTAGTTCTGCCCCAGATCCGGGCCCACATTGCCGATCTGGCTCAGGGCGCAGCCGGCAAGACCGGCGATACCGGAGCCAAGCGCAAACGCATAGGTGTCGGTGCGTGCCGTGTTGACGCCCACACAGGAAGCCATGGCGCGGTTCTGCGTCACGCCGCGCACGAATAGGCCCAGCCGCGTTCTGGCGATCATGAAGGCCACGCCCGCCAGCACGGCGAACGCAAAGACGATGATGGCGATGCGATTCCAGGGCAGTGTGAGATTGGGCAGCAGCGCAATGCCGCCGCTCATCCAGACGGGGTTTTCCACACCCACGTTCTGCGCTCCGAAAAGGCTGCGCACGGTTTGCTGCAGCACCAGGCTGATGCCGAAGGTAGCCAGCAGGGTCTCCAGCGGGCGGCCGTAGAGAAAGCGGATCACTCCGCGCTCCAGCACCGCACCGACCAGCGCCGAGGCCAGGAAGGCCACGGGAACGGCCACCACCAGATACCAGCCAAACCAGGCCTCGGGCAGCCAGCGCTGGAATGCGACCTGCACCAGATAGGTTGCATAGGCACCGATCATGATCAACTCGCCGTGCGCCATATTGATGACGCCCATCAGGCCATAAGTGATAGCCAGACCCAGCGCCGCCAGCAACAGCACCGAGCCCAGGCTGATGCCGCTGAAGATAGCCCCCAGCCTGTCGCCCCAGGCCAGGCCTTCGGCAATGCCGGCCAGTGCGGCCTTGATGGCTTTCTGCACGCCGGGATCGGACTCTTCGGACAGGCGCTGGTTCAACAGCAACTGCGTCTCCGGCGTCTGCTGGCGCGACAGCTGCTCCACCGCCTTCAGACGCTGCTGCACCTCGTCGCTGCCCAGCAGGCTGGCAGCCTGGCTGCGCTCCAGCAGGGCTCTGACCTGCCCGTCCTGTTCAGCGGCCAGCGCTTTTTCGATCAGGGGAAGCCGCCCGGCATCGGGCTCGGAGGCCAGTTGCTCGGCAGCCTTGCGGCGCGCCTGCACATCGCTGCTACCCAACGCCAGCGCCGCCTGCGCCGTATCGATGACCGAGCGCAGGTAATTGTTGCTGACGACCTCCTCGGCATCCGCCGGGAGTTGGGCGGCCTGGCCGGTCACCGGGTCGGTGACCGCGTCGCCGCTCATCACATAGACCTTGCCCTGGGATACGCGCACTTCATCGTTGGCAAGCGCGCCCAGATAGGCCGACAGGCGACCGCCGTCGGTCTGTGCATCCGGCGCCAGCACGGCCTGATTGATCGCCAGCACGCGCTGCTCGGAGTCGTCTGCCGCAGCCATGGCATAGGCCTGCTCGGTCGTCAGTGCGTGACTGGCAAAGCTCAGCAACGAGCCCAGCCCGGCGGCCAATGCCAGCCTCAATGACTTGCGCAGTATGTTCATAGGAATTTCAGGTTTCTAGCGCTGCAGCCCTTGTCAATAAAGCGCAAGCAGCTGTCTCTTCAGGACTGGAGAGCCCACCAGACCTCTCCAGTCCGAGGGAGCGAATCAGGAGCTCTTGCCGTTGGGCTCGTCCTTCTTCTTGTCGTTGCCTTCGATATACGGGCTCCAGGGCTGGGCCTTGATCGGGCCCTTGGTCTTCCAGACCACGCTGAACTGGCCGTCTGCCTTGATCTCGCCGACCATCACGGGCTTGTGCAGATGGTGATTCTTCTCGTCCATCTTCAGGGTGAAGCCGCTGGGTGCGGTAAAGGTCTGGCCGGCCATGGCGGCGATCACCTTGTCGGTATCTGTGCTCTTGGCTTTTTCCACAGCCTGCTTCCACATGTGGATGCCGACCCAGGTGGCTTCCATCGGGTCATTGGTCAGTGGCTTGTCCTTGTGGCCGGCGATGTTCTTGGCCTTGGCGTAATCGCCCCACTGCTTGATGAAGGCCGTATTGGTCGGGTTCTTCACGCTCATGAAGTAGTTCCATGCCGCCAGGTGACCGACCAAAGGCTTGGTGTCCACGCCGCGCAGCTCTTCCTCACCCACGCTGAAGGCTACCACCGGCACGTCCTTGGCCTTGAGGCCGGCATTGCCCAGCTCCTTGTAGAAGGGCACGTTGGAGTCGCCGTTGATGGTGGAGATCACCGCCGTCTTGCCGCCCGTGGAGAACTTCTTCACATCGGCCACGATGGTCTGGTAGTCGCTGTGGCCGAAGGGAGTGTAGGTTTCCATGATGTCGGAATCCTTCACGCCCTTGGACTTGAGGAAGGCACGCAGAATCTTGTTGGTGGTGCGTGGGTACACATAGTCCGTGCCCAGCAGCACAAAGCGCTTGGCACCGCCGCCTTCCTTGCTCATCAGATACTCGACAGCGGGAATCGCCTGCTGGTTGGGCGCGGCGCCGGTGTAGAAGACGTTCTTGGAGAGTTCCTCGCCCTCGTACTGCACGGGGTAGAACAGCAGTCCGTTGTTCTGCTCGAACACCGGCAGCACGGACTTGCGCGACACGCTGGTCCAGCAGCCGAAGACCACGGCCACCTTGTCCTGGGTGATCAGCTGCTTGGCTTTTTCGGCAAACAGCGGCCAGTTGGAGGCCGGGTCCACCACCACGGGCTCCAGCTTCTTGCCCATCACGCCGCCCTTGGCATTGATGTCGTCGATGGCCATCAGCACCGTGTCCTTGAGCACGGTCTCGGAGATGGCCATGGTGCCCGAGAGGCTGTGCAACACACCCACCTTGATGGTGTCTGCAGCCAGCACCTGAGAAGTCAGTCCCAGGCCCAGAGCCATGGATGCAGCCAGTGTTGTGAGGGTTCCGCGACGATTCATTTCAGCACTCCCAGGAGGTTTTGTTCGGTCAAATTGACCGCAGAACCTGAAGTGCAATTACCGTGCCAGCCTCCCCCGCGCCACGGCCTGAAAGCCGCCGGAATCGGCGCCGCTGCCTCTTTTGGGTCAGATGCGGCCCGAACGCGTCTTCCTGCGCTCAGCAACGGCCGTCAGCAAGCACCATTGCAGTGCCCAATGCACCAGATGCAGACCGCACCGGGCCGCAGGCACTATTGAAGTGCATGACCGCCTCAGTCGGCCGGGATGCAGGCCGGCAGCGCTGCGCTGCGCAGCTTTCCGGGATTGAGCAGATTCAGGGGGTCGAGATCGGCCTTGGTCTGCAACAGCGCGGGATCGAGCTGGTTGTTGGCCTTGCCGTCTTCCACCACGTAGACATGCGGATTGTTGATCTGCACGCCATGCTTGCGATAGATGTCCATGATCGCGTTGAGCCGCTCGGCGGAGCTGAAGCGCACCAGCTCCAGCCCGCTGCAGTTGAACTGTCCCTCCTTGGTGCGCAGAAACTCCAGATGGAACAGGACCTCGTCACCGAGCTCGCTGCGCAAGGCCTTGAGTTGCTCGCCAAACCTTGCGGGGTTGTAGCCGGTCTGCAGATAGGTCAGCTCCCGGTCCAGCTTCAGCGCATGCAAGGTTGTATGGTTCCAGCAATACTCGATCAGCGATTTGTAGCCCGCAGCCGGCTGCGAAGACCAGCGGCCGCGCTCGCAGTAGCTGAGGGTGCCGCCGTGACGCTCCAGCAACAACTGCATGGCCTCCTCGGCTTCGGGTGCCACCAGCGCAATGACCGCGTGGCAACCCGGGGGCAGATGCTCGGCCAGACTGGTGAAATAGGCCGGCACCGGAGCCGCCATCAAGCTTAGCTCCTTCTTGCGGATGCCTGGAGCATTGCCCAGCTGCTGCGCAAAGCCCAGCGCCTCGTCAAAATCCGTGAAGGTGGCAATGCATTCCGTCCAGTTCGTAGCATCTGCCAGCGCCACTTCGAGTTCGAGCACGATGCCGGTCGTGCCATAGGTATGGTGCAGACGCATGGCGTCGGCACCGCGCAGTTCCAGAATGCGGGGCTCGGCCTCCACCGTCATCACGCGCGCAGCCAGCACATTGCCCGCAGAGGCGAGCGGCCCGTAGGTGATGGAGCCGGCGCCGCCGAAGCCTCCGCCGAACAGGCCACCCAGGGTGGCGCTGCGGTAGGTGGACGGCAGCCAGCGCAGCTCCTGCCCCTGCTCGCGCGCCAGCTGGTCGAAGTCCGCCAGACGTATGCCGGCCTGTGCCCGGCCCACACTGCCGTGCACCCAGCACAGGCTGTTGTATCCGCTCAGATCCAGGATCAGGCCGCCGTGCAGCGGCGTGCTCTGGCCGTAATTGCCGGTGCCGCTGCCGCGCAGCGTGATGGGAACGCCACTACGCGCGCAATGGGCCACGACCTGGGCGATCTCGGCCTCGGTGCGCGGACGCACCGCAATGTCCCCGCGCTTGCCTTGCAGGGCCTGCTTCAGAACCGGACTGAACCAGGAAAAATCCTGGGACAGGCGCGACACTTTCAGGGAGTCGGTGATCCAGTCCAGCGCAGGCAAGGCGCTGGCCAGCTGGCTGCTGTTCTCGGCAATAGGATTGGTGTTCATGGTCGTGTCGCAAAAAAGCAAGGCATGAGTCGGCCCATATGCCGCGCAGTGCGGGCATGACGGGAGCAGAAATGAAGAAAGGAGGGAAGCGCTAGTCGCTACCGGATTCGCTGGCATGCCAGCCGCCCAGCGCCCGGCGTGTGCACCAAGCCATGAGCACGAACAGCGCCACGCCGGTCAGCGAAATCAGCAGCAGCGCAGCGAACATGCGCGGGATGTTGAGCTGAAAGCCCGCTTGCAGGATCTGGTAGGCAAGACCAGCCCCCTGCCCGCCGGTACCGGCCACGAACTCGGCCACCACGGCACCTATCAACGCCAGGCCACTGGAGATGCGCAGCCCCCCGAAGAAATAGGGCAAGGCACTGGGAATGCGCAAGCGCATCAGCACCTGCAGGCGCGTGGCCCGGTTGAGCTTGAAGTAGGCCAGCAGATCCGGCTCCACACTGCGCAAGCCCAGCGTGGTGTTGCTGATGATGGGAAACAGCGCCACCAGCGCCGCACAGATCACCATGGACAGCACCGGGTCCTTGACCCAGATGATGATCAACGGAGCCACGGCCACGATAGGCGTCACCTGCAGCAGCACGGCATAGGGAAACAAGGCCGTCTCGATCAGCTTGCTCTGCACGAATACAAAGCTGATCAGGACGCCCGCCACGGTGGCCAGGGCAAAGGCCAGCAAGGTGATCTTGACGGTGACCCACAGGGACAGGCCGAGTGCCGCCCAGTCCGTCATCAGGGTCTGCAACATCAGCAGCGGTGAAGGCACCAGATAAGGCGGCAGCTCCAGCAGGGTCACCAGAGCCTGCCAGACCAGCAGCAGCACAAGGCCCACCAGCGCCGGCAAAAGCACACGCTGCACCTTGGGCTGCAGCAGCCATGGGGTGGCCGCCTTGCCGGACTTGACGACAGCCACCGCACGCGCGCCGGTCGCTGCAGGCCTGCTGTCGGCGGCCCTGGCCGCATCATCGGGAATGGAAGCGGGCAAGGCGCTCATGACAGACTCTCCTCCACAATGGCACTGGCGCGCAGCAGGCTCGATTGCAACTGCTGCGCATGGCGGGCGAACTCGGGGCCGAGCATGAAATCGGCAGGCCGCGGATAGGGAGCATCGATGCGAAACTCCTCCACCACCCGTCCCGGTCTGGCCGCCATCATCACCACCCGGCTGGACAGAAAGACGGCCTCGTGGATGGAGTGGGTGACAAAGATCACCGTCAGCTTCTTCTTGCTCCAAAGCTCCAGCAATTCTGCGTCCAGCTTGTGGCGCGTGATCTCGTCGAGCGCGCCGAAGGGCTCATCCATCAGCAGCAGATCGGGCTCGGTCACCAGGCCGCGAGCAATCGAGACGCGCATCTGCATGCCTCCGGACAGTTCGCGCGGCAGGGCTTTGGCAAAGCGTGCCAGGCCCACCAGTTGCAGTGCCTCCGTGACGCGCGCATCGGCCTCGGCGCGTGGCACGCCAGCCAGATCCAGCGGCAGGCGCACATTGGTGTGCACGCTGGACCAGGGCATGAGCGTGGGCTGCTGAAAGACAAACGCCATCTTCTTGCCGCTGGCCTGCAGCTGCGGCACCGGCTTGCGCCAAAGCAGCAGTCTGCCGTCGCTGGGTTCCAGCAGACCCGCAACCATCTTGAGCAAGGTGCTCTTGCCGCAGCCCGAGGGGCCGAGCAAGGTCACGAACTCACCCTCTTCGATGCGCAGATCGACGGGCAGCAACGCCTGCGTGCCGCCGGGATAGGTTTTCTCTGCAGACAACACCTCCACTGCGGGAATTGCTGCTGCGGGAATTTCAGAGCCGCTCATAGTCACCTTTCGCTGCCGCCGCCAGCCCGTGCCATCAGGGCAGGACCTTGATGTTCTGAATCAGGCTCAGGTTGTAGGCATCGGCCTGCTTGACCTTGGCCGGATCGATCAGCTTGGTGCTGACCAGGAAGTCGTAGCTGGCCTTGACCCGCGCATCGGTCATCACGCCAATGCCCAGCTTGGCTGCATCTCCGCCGGCGACCATATTCATTTCCTTGAGCTTGCCCACGCTGTAGGCCAGCTGTTCATCGGTCATGTTGGGGTTGTCTTTCTTGATCAGGGCATTGGCCGGTGCGGGATCGGCCAGATAGCTCTTCCAGCCTTCCATGGAGGCGGTGACAAAGGCCTGCACCGCCTTGCTGCGCTCCTTGACCGTCTTGTCCATGCAAGAGATGGTGGTGGCATAGGCCGGGAAGCCCTGATCGCTGAACATCAGCGTGTTCGCCTTGACGCCGGCCTTCTGAATCGCAAAGGGCTCGGAAGTCAGATAGCCTTGCTGGGCCGAATTCTTGTCCACCAGGAACGGCTGGATATTGAAGGTGTAGGGCCGGGTCTGGGAGTCGGTGAAACCATATTTGGCCTTGAGCCAGGGCCAGTAGCCGCGCTGCGCGGAGGCGGCAATCAGAATGGTCTTGCCCTTGAGGTCCTCGAACCGCTTCACGTCCTCGTGAGCGATCAGCACCTGCGGATCTTTCTGGAACACGGCTGCCACAGTGGTCACGGGAACACCGCCCTCGCGCATCTGCACCATCTGCAGATCGCTGGAGCCCATGACACAGTCGGCCTGACCGGCAGCCATCATCTGCGTGATGTTGACCTGGGGGCCGCCCATCTTGATGCTGACATCGAGGCCGTGCTTTTTGTACAGCCCTGTGGCCACGGCCTGGTAGAAGCCGCCATGTTCGGCCTGGGCATACCAGTTGGTCATGTAGACGAATTTTTCCTCGGCATGGCCGAGGCCGCTCAGACCGCAGGCCAGCATGGCTGCGCAGGTCAGGGGTTTGAGGAATCTGGCAGTCTTCATCATGGCGGATCTCCGAAGGTTTGAAACAGGCAAGGCGGGGAAAGGCGTCAGGCCAGGGCAGGCTCCACATGCCCCTGATGCTGGGCTCGGCCCCAGGTGGCTTCGTCGCGGCTGGCCCATTGCAGCTCATGCAGCTCGGCGATGGCGGCGGCCCAGCTGCGGGCCAGGGATTGCAGGATCTCCTGCCCCTGCTGCGCGGTTGCGGGGGTCGGATCACCTATCACGCCGCTGGGTCCGAAGTCCCGTGCGGTCCAGGCGCAGGCGGGACGGCCGTCGGGCGACAGCAGGCTGGAGGGGAACACGGGCGGGTAGTTGATGACGGCCCGCTCCATATGCACGGTCTGCGGCGCCAGCGCCAGCATCAGCGCGGTCTCGGCATGACCCGCATGCATGGCCAGCTTCTTCTCGAGGTTCGACAGGTACTGGCCTGCAACATGGGGCACGCGCCAGGTAAAGCTCGGCACGACGATGAAGTCGCCATGGCGCAGGCGCAGCTCGCGCGCCGCGATCTCCAGCACCTGTGGCTGGCCGCCGTGGCCGTTGACGAACAGCAGCTTGCGAAAGCCTGCGCGATATACCGATTCGCCGATTTCATTGATCGTGGCCAGCAGGGTTTCGCCGCTCAAGGTCACCGTGCCGGGAAAGTGCAGATGCTCCTCCGACTTGCCATAGACGATGGGGGCCATGGCGAATGCAGGCACGGCAGCGGGCAGCTGCGCCATGGCGGCGCCGACCACGCCTGCCGCAATCGTTGCATCCACCGAGCAGGGCAGATGCGGGCCATGCTGCTCCATGGCGCCCACAGGCAGCACGATCACGGTATTGGCCTTGTCCGGCAGGGCCGCAACCTCGGTCCAGCTCAGATAGGGCAGAAAGCGGTCGGCAGGGGTGTATCCGTGCAGCATGGGTTCTCCGGGGTGAGTGATGAATGGGTCAACGCAAGGGCAGATAGGCCGTGGCCTCCACCTCGATCAGAATGTCCGGCGTGGGCAACATCCCCGTCACCTCGACCACCGTGGAAGCCGGTGATTCGCCAGGAAAAAACAGCTTGCGTACACGGCTGTACTGCGGGAACTGGTCCAGATTGCGGAAGTACTGCACCAGCTTGAAGACATCCGACATCTGGCCGCCGGCGGCCTCCACCGTCTGGCGGATGCGATCCAGAACCCACCAGCTCTGCGCCAGGATGGGGCCCTCCTTGATGTCGGTGCTGAATTCACCGGTACGCCCGATCAGCGCCGCCGCTTCAGCAGGAATGTCGGCATAGCCGCGCACGATGCGATTGGCCCCCGGGTCCACGGCGATCACGCCCGACAGGAACACCAGATCGCCCGCCCGCCGCCAGGCCGCATAACGTGCCAGGGGCTGTGCAATGCCTGTGGTATCTGTGCTCATGCAACGCTCCGTTCAATACAGGGGGAGAACCAGGCAGCCAGCGGCTCGCCGTTGCTGACGCGCCCCTCGCGCATCACCACACGGCGGTGGCTGCGGGATGGAAAGCCGCTGACGCTGGACAGAGGAAGGATCACCAGATCGGCTGTCGCGCCTGGCTGCAGCGGCAGACGGCCGACACCATGACCCAGCCAGTCGCGGCGACAGACGCTGTCGCTCCACTCGTCGAAGGCCGAAGTCAGCTGCGCGGCCGCCACTGCGGTGCTCAGCGCTTCCAGCGGATCGAAACTGCCCAGCGGGCAGAACGGGTCCTGCACGTTGTCGCTGGAGATCATCAGCGGTATGCCGCGCGCCCTGGCCTCCTTGACCAGCGTCAGGCCTCGCTGCCGCGGCGTGACATCGGTTTGCGCGTCCTGCAGCAGCAGGTTCGTCACCGGCAAGCTGACCATGGTGATGGGAGTGCTGGCCACTGCATCCAGCGTGCGCAGCGCCTGCTCCAGCGGTTGCGCCGCCAGCGCGCAGGTATGGCCGCAGACCACACGGCCTTCGAAGCGCAGTTCCTTGAGCAACGCGGCCGTGGTGGTCAGCCCCTGGGCTGCGGGGTTGAGTTCCTCGTCCACATGCAGGTCCACATCCAGGCCGTGCTGCTGCGCAGCCTCAAGCAGATTGCGCAAGGCCTGCGGGCTCCAGTTGGTGGAATGGACAAAGCCGCCGAGCAAGGCCCCCGCGCCACTGAGCGCCACCTGCTTGGCCAGACGCATCGCCACACCGCGTTCCTCATACAGATGCAGGGGAATCAGGCTGACGCGCTCAAGCAGCACACGCCCCGCCCATTCCTGCGCCAGCTCGCGCAGCACTTCCCAGGCCACCGGCACCGACTCCGGCTCCCACCAGTCGCAATGGCTGCGTGCATGCGAAACACCGGCTTCATAGGCCCATTGCAGGCCCTGACTCGCACGGCGGCGCACATCGGCCGCCGTCCAGTTCTGCTTGTCCACCATCATCGCCTCTATCGCTGCCAGCAGGCCCGGCTTCACCGGTCCCATGCGCTCCAGCGTGAACGCCTTGTCCAGATGCAGATGCGCGTCCACCATGGTCGGCAGCACCAGCGCCCCTTGCAGATCCCAGACCTGGGAGCCGAAGCTGCGCGGCAGGCCCGGGGCTTCGGCGGCTACGGCCGCAATGCGCCCGCTGGAGATCTCCAGACGCGACAGCGGCATCTCGCTGCGCTGCCCCAGGGCCACGAGCAACCAGTGCGGCAGCCGTGCATTGCAGAGTGTCAGATGTGAGGACATGGAGAGCTCTCCTAGGCAAAGCGGCGCATGGCCCGGCCGACATGGGCCTTGAAGGACTGCAGCCGAGATGGCGTTGCCACGTTCATGTGGTAGCAGGCGTGATAGTCGATACGCGCCTTTCCTCCCGTGAGGATGCGCAGATAGCGCGTGATGCATTTGCGCGGCGGATCGCCCATGAACAGCGCGGTCCAGCGCGGACGCCCGTAAGTCACCACCGCCGCAATGCGCTTGAGATGGGTCAGCGCCGGTTTGACGTTCTGCGGATCGCTGATGTCGAAGGCCACACCAGGCATCAGCACGCGATCGAAAAACCCCTTGAGCATGGCCGGCAGACCAAAGCACCAGGTCGGGAAGCAGAAGACCACCGCCTCGGCCCACAGCAGGCGATCCACATAGCGCTGCACCGGCAGGCGGTTCTGCGGCACCTCGTGATAGCCCAGGCGCTCCTCGCGGGACATCACGGGATTGAAGCCTTCCGCGTACAGGTCGCAGTCATCGACCTCATGCCCGGCGCCGCGCAACTGCTGTACCACCTCGGCATGCAATGCGGCCTGATAGCTGGTTTCCACGGGATGGGAAAAGATCACAAGCACTCGCATGTCGGCCCCTTCAAAGATCCAGGGTCAGAGCTGCGCCGCGATTGCGTGCGCAGCACAAAGCCACATGCGTGCTGCGCTCCTCATCGGTCAGGCAGCGGTCATGGTGCTCGGGATCACCGGCCGTCCAGCGTGTGACGCAAGTTCCGCAAATGCCTTGCTCGCACACTGTCTCTATGGCCACACCGGCCAGTTGCAGCACATCGGTGATGCGCTCTCCAGGCTCCACCGGCAAGCGCAATCCCTGACGCAGCAATACCAGCTCAAAGCCTTGTTCTACGGGCGTTTCCAGAGTATCCGGGGCAGTGTTAGGCATGATTGACCATCCGATTTGATCGACTGGTCAAATCTAAGCAAACGGTGTGCCAAAACACGCCGGGGAGAGCTACCCGCCTGCTGCCCGGCCACCTGCACCAGGCTTGCGCAGAGCATCTTCAAATTGGTGCCAGACCACAGCTCAACAGCACGGAAGTGGTGAGCTCCCGGGCGATATGCTCGCGATCCAGCGGCTGGTCGTCAGCACACTCCAGCATCACCCTGGCCTGCACCGCATAGTCCGCATAGTGCTGGGTCATGCCCCAGATCTGCATCAGCAGCACGCGCGCATCGAGGCTGCGCATGCGGCCCTGCGCGATCCAGGCGTTGATCAGGTCCACCTTCTGCGCCGTGGAGCTCAGCGCGACAGGCCAGTATTGGTGCAGACGCAAGCCACCACCCAGTACCTCGTTGGTGAAGATGCGCGACAGGGCCGGATTGTCCAGCGCATAGTCCAGCTTGCGCCGCACATAGTTGCCGATGATCTGCGCCGGATCGTCCAGCGCCGGATCGAACGCAAATGCCGCCGACCAGGCCTCCAGCAGCGCATAGAGCAGTTCGTCATACAAGGCCTGTTTGCTCTCGATGTAGTAATGCAGCTGGGGCTTGGTCAGGCCCGCTCTTTCGGCAATCGCCTGCGTGGATGCGCCCTTGAAGCCATGGCTGCTGAACTCCGCAATCGCAGCCTCGCGGATGGCTTGCAGAATCTGCTCTCGGGAGCGGCGGGCAACAGGCGTGGAATCGGTCATGGCAGCAGGCTGTGAAACGGATCTTGAACTGACGGAATGCGGCTTCATCAATGCACGGCAAAGCGCAGCAGATACTCGTAGCTGTTCTCGGTGGTCCTGGGATCTCCCGGCACTGGCTGACGCAGTATGGCCTGCAGCGTATTGCTGCCGACAGCCGGCGTCATGGTCGCCTGCCCTTGCGCGTCCGTCATCGTGGGAGAGCCGTTCTCTCCCCAGGACAGTCTGACGCCGGGCTGCGGCTTTCCATGCAGCAAAACCTGCAGCCTGAGCGGCTGACCGGCATGGGGAGACTGCCCCTGCAGCGGCACCACCTCGAACATCTGACCCAGCGGCTTTTGCATGACGGCGCCCCAGCGCACCACGGTCTTGTGGAACTTGCGCGCATGCACGCCGCGCCCCGCACCGGGGTTCTGGTCCATGGGCAAAGGCAGCATGGTGCCCTCTGCACCCGTACTGCTGAAATAGCCGTTATCGAGTTCCACTGCAATCAGCGCAGCCCTGGCATCGGGCTTGATGCGGATGCCGCCCTGCACATTCTGCACGGCACTGGGCACTTCACGGCCGCGCAAGTCATAGGCGTGCACACGCTGCAGCTTGGCCGGATCGAAGGCTTCGGTCCTGCCGTCATGACCGCCGAACTGCATGACATAGCCCCCCTGCGCATCGGGCTCCAGCCAGACGTTATGGGCAGAAGCCGGATGCGCGCAGAGCAGCCAGGCAGCGGCTGTGGTGCATAGAATGCGCGCGATGATGTGGTGACGTGTCCTGCAAACAGACATGGAAGCTCCGAAAAATCATAAGGAAAACTGCAAGCCCAGCTGCACGCTGCGCGGCGCGCCGGGCGCGACCAGACGCTGGCCGGCAATCATGGTGGTGGTACTGGCATAGCGGGTATTGGCGGCGTTGCGCAGCCACAGGCTCAGGCTGGCATTGCGCGCCAGGCTCGCGGGCAAGCGGTATTGCAGGCCCAGGTCCAGCCAGCGATAGCTGCCTGCCCATTCGGTATTGCCGGTGTTGATGGGTGCGCGGCCCACATGGCGCAGCAATCCATGCACGGTGACATCGCTGCGCGGCATCCAGCGTGCATGCAAGGTGCTGGTGTACTCTGGCACGGCCACTACACGCCGACCCAGCAATGCGGCGTTCGCGTTCTGCGTGACTTCGGAGCGGTTGTGGCCATAAGCCCATTCGACATGCCAGTTGCGGCTGGGCAGCCAGTGCAGCTGAAGCTCGGCGCCCTTGCGTACGGTCGCTCCCAGGTTCTCATACTCGCCGGGTGCCGTGCTGCGTATTTCATGGCTGGAGCTGATGCGGTAGAGCGAGGCATCGATCAGCCAATGGGCCGATGGCTTCCACTCCACGCCCAGCTCGCTCTGGCGAAAGATATTGGCATGCAGGTCGCTGTTGCGCAGCGCGTATTTGGCAAAGTCGCTGGGCAGCGCAAAGCCTTGCGACCAGCTGGCACGCACGGCGGTGCGGGCATCGAGCTGCGCCAGTGCTCCCAGCTTGGGGCTGGCATGGCTGCGGCCCTGCATGCGATTGCATTCATCGCCACCGGCCTCCGCCCCCAGCAGACGGCAGCGGCCGTCAAAGTGGTCCCAGCGCAGGGCCGCCGTGGTCTGCAACCAGGTCGTTGGCTGCCAGCCAGCCTGGCCGTAGATCGCCGTGTTGTCGAGCCGTGTATTGCGATCGTTCAATGCAGGGCCGGTGCGCCGGCGGTCGAGCAGTCCATCCCAGTAGCCATAGTCGGTGGACTCGCGCACCTGCTCCAGGCCCAGCATCCAGCTCAGCTCGCGCGCCGCCAGGCGGGACTTGCCACTGACATTCAGCCCCGCTCCCAGCACGCTGCGGTCGTAGCGCTCCTCGCGCTGCATCCAGGTGGCGCTGCGCGGACGGGTGAACCAGCGCACAAAATCCTGCTGCGTGCCGTAGACAAAGCCCAGCAGCCGGGTATCGGCGTCCAGTGCGTACTGCGCATCCAGGCGCAGCGTGCCAAAGTGCTTGTCGGCACCATCACCCACCACACGGCTGTCCTTGCCCTGAGGATTCTCTCGCCATTGCGCTTCGGTCAGATAGCCCGGCGAGTCGCCACGCGCCTCGTGCCAGCGACCGGACAGCGAGATATCGAGCTTTTCATGCACATGGTGCTTCCAGGTGCCGCTGATGGTGCTGCGCTCATGACGCGAGGCGGGTCGCGCTCCATCACCGCGCGAGTGCTGGGCCGCCAGGTTGAGCTGATCGCCCCCCTCCAGCCCGCGCCCGAGTGCGGCCTGGGCATCGAACATGCCGTGCGAACCGGCACTGACTTCCAGCTCCGCATAGCTGCCGCTGCGCCGCGTGCGCAGTTCCAGCAATCCGGCGCGGTTGTAATTGCCCTGCAGCACCGACACGGGACCGCGATAGACATTGACCTTGTCCAGCTCCAGCGGCACCACGACATTGAGATCGAAATAGCCATCGGCATGCGACATGGCTTCGTTGAGGGGGATGCCGTCCAGTGTGGCCGCCACATCGCCGCCATGGCCGCCGCCGCCAAAACCACGCATCACCAGCCCATTGGCCACGCCGCTCAGCTGGTAGTGATTGACATGCATGCCGGGCACCAGACTCCACAGCGATTCCACTTCCTGTCTGGGCTGCTCGCGAATCTCGTCACGCCTGAACTCGGTGACGGAAAACGCGCGTTGCGCCTCATCCAGTGCCTGCCCTTTGACCATGGCACTCACCTGCACCTCGGGCAATGCCTGGTCACCGTCCTGACCCGCCCTCGCCCACACCGCGCCCGTACAAAGGGCGGCACACCCCCAGGTCAACAAACCCTGCCTTGCGGCAGTCCGCCAAAGCGGCATGCCTTTCCTCTTCATCAGTCCTTGATACATGCACCAGAAAAAGCAAGGTCCGTGCCACGCACTGCACCGTCATAGCCCCGCAATGCACCAAGAAGTGTCCGCCGCCGTATCCAGGGAACGCCATGGTGCACGCCCGTCGCCACTATGCACCAATGAAGTGCCAAATCACAGCTACCCGGTTGTCATCCACCAGCAACAAGGGCTTGCCATTGGCATAGCACTTGCTACATAAAAGGGCATGAAACTCCCAGCGCGCGTTCTGCCGGTGCCACCGGCTGCGCGAGCTGACTGAGGGATTGAAGACGATGGAATTGACACCGCGCGAAAAAGACAAGCTGCTGATCTTCACTGCGGCCCTGCTGGCCGAGCGGCGCATGGCCCGCGGCCTCAAGCTCAACTACCCCGAGGCCGTGGCACTGATCAGCGCCTTCGTGATGGAAGGTGCACGTGACGGCAAGACCGTGGCCCAGCTCATGAGTGAAGGCCGCAGCGTGCTGACCCGCGCCGATGTGATGGAAGGCATCCCCGAGATGATTCCCGACATCCAGATCGAAGCCACCTTCCCCGATGGCACCAAGCTGGTCACCGTGCACGAGCCCATCGCCTGACTCGGCATCCAAAACTTCAAGCCTTTTGGCCTTCAAACCCTTACCCATCAAGCGCAGACAGCTATGAAATTCAACAAGCTCCTTGCCACCACAGCCGCCGCAGCGACTGCACTGCCCCTGTCCGCTCTCGCTCATATGGGCTCCGATGCAGGCGGTCATCACCACTTTCTCGACAGCCTGGGCCATGCCTTTGCCCACCCGTTTACCGGCGCAGACCATCTGGCCGCCATGCTGGCTGTGGGCGCCTGGAGCGCACTGACCATGCCCGGCCTGCGCACGGCCTGGCGTGCACCTGCGGCCTTTGTGGCCCTGCTGGTGGCGGGTGCCGTGGCCGGCTTTGCCGGCCTGTGGGTGCCAGGCGTGGAGCCCATGATTGCCGCATCCGTGCTAGTGCTGGGCCTGCTGGTGCTGGTTCAGCAACGCATGCCCTGGGCCGCCGCCGCCTCCCTGGCTGCTGTGTTTGCCTTCTTCCATGGCGCTGCGCACGGCTTTGAGCTGGCCGGAGACAGCGGCCTGGCTGCTGTCGGTGCACTGCTGGGCATTGCTCTGGGCTCGGCCACACTGCATATCGTCGGCATGGTACTCGGTCATGCCCTCATGCAGCGCCACCAGTGGGTGGCCCGGTTCGGCGGTGCAGCCACCGCCGCGCTCGGCGCTTTCATGCTGACGAAACTGGCGTGATATGAAACACCCCGGCACAGTGCAGCAAAAGGCCTTTGCGCAAGGAGGCGAAAGATGATCCCCGGCGAACTGATTCTTGACGAGGGCAGCCATGCACTCAACCCCGGTCGCAGCACGCTCACGCTGGTGGTAAAAAATGCCAGCGACCGGCCGATTCAGGTCGGCTCGCATTACCACTTTGCCGAAACCAATGCAGGTCTGGATTTCGACCGCGCCGCCGCCCACGGCATGCGCCTGAATATTGCCAGCGGCATGGCCGTGCGCTTCGAGCCAGGGCAGCAGCGCACGGTGGAACTGGTCGAGATCGGCGGCGACCGTCAGATCTATGGCTTTCGCGGCCTGGTCCAGGGTGCATTGCCCGCGAATGCCAGGGACTGACCTGCGATGCTAATGCTGTTTGCTTCTGCTTTTGTGCTGGGCCTGGTGTTCAATGCTGCGCCCGGTGCGGTGTTTGCAGAGACCGTGCGCCAAGGTGTGCGCGGGGGCTATCGCCCTGCGCTGGCGGTGCAGCTGGGCTCCCTGGTGGGCGATGCGAGCTGGGCCTTGCTGGGCCTGGCCGGCATTGGTCTGGTCATGCAGGTCGACGCCTTGCGCTGGCCGATTGGTCTGGCGGGCGCCGCCTACCTGCTCTGGCTATCCTGGGACAGCTGGCAGGCCGGGCGTACCGAACACCGGCTCGATGTATCGGCCACCGCCGCCGCAACGCAGAAGCAGGCCTTGCGCCGCGGCATGGCCCTGTCGCTGACCAACCCGCAAAACCTGGCCTACTGGGCCGCCATGGGCAGTGCCCTGGGGGCGGTGGGTGTGGCCCAGCCCGGCGCCAGCGATTACGGGCTGTTCTTCGCGGGATTCATGACTTCGTCCCTGCTCTGGTGCTTTGTCTGCGCAGCCTTGGTGGACCGGCTTTTCCGCCGCGCTGCTGCGCACTGGAGCCGTTTTACCTACCGCTGCTGCGCTGCACTGCTGCTGGCCCTGGCACTGGGCACATTGCGCGACCTGCTCAGCACAAACCCCGCCGCCCAGCCACCAGCGGCCCAGCAGCAGTTCCTGCGCTGAACACCTGAATCGGAGATTCCTCAATGGCCACCATGGACCGACGAGCCTACGCAGAAACCTTTGGCCCCACCGTGGGCGACCGTCTGCGCCTGGCCGACACCGAGCTCATCGTCGAGGTCGAGCAAGACTACACCCTGGCCGCTGGCGGCTATGGTGAGGAAGTGAAGTTCGGCGGCGGCAAGACCATCCGCGACGGCATGGCACAAAGCCAGCGCACACGCGACGGGACGGGCACCGGCCCTGACGGAGGCGGTGCGGTCGATACCGTGCTGACCAATGCACTGATCCTGGACCACTGGGGCATCGTCAAGGCCGACATCGGCCTCAAGGACGGCCGCATCGTGGCCATAGGCAAGGCTGGCAACCCCGACACCCAGCCGGGCGTGAGCATCATCATCGGCCCGGGCACGGAAATCATCTCCTGCGAAGGCAATATCGTCACCGCAGGCGGCATCGACACCCATATCCATTTCATTGCCCCACAGCAGATCGAGGAAGCACTGACCAGCGGCGTGACCACCATGATCGGCGGCGGCACCGGCCCGGCCACCGGCACCTTCGCCACCACCTGCACGCCAGGTCCCTGGCATCTGGAGCGCATGCTGCAGGCCGCCGACGCCTTCCCCATGAATCTGGGTTTTCTGGGCAAGGGCAATGCCAGCCTGCCCGGCGGCCTGCACGAGCAGATCAGTGCCGGCGCCATCGGCCTCAAGTTGCACGAGGACTGGGGCAGCACGCCGGCAGCAATCAGCAACTGCCTGGATGTGGCCGAGGACACCGACACCCAGGTCGCCATCCACACCGACACGCTCAACGAGTCCGGCTTTGTGGAGGACACCGTGGCGGCCTTCAAGGGCCGCACCATTCACACCTTCCATACCGAGGGCGCGGGCGGTGGCCATGCGCCCGACATTCTGAAAGTGGTGGGCGAGGCCAATGTGCTGCCCAGCTCCACCAACCCCACGCGCCCCTACACCATCAACACGCTGGACGAGCATGTGGACATGCTCATGGTCTGCCACCATCTGGACGCCGGCATTGCCGAAGACCTGGCCTTTGCCGAAAGCCGCATCCGCAAGGAAACGATTGCGGCCGAGGACATCCTGCACGACATCGGCGCGATCAGCATGTTCAGCTCCGACAGCCAGGCCATGGGCCGCGTGGGCGAGGTCATACTGCGCACCTGGCAGACGGCGCACAAGATGAAGCTGCAGCGCGGCGCCCTGAGTGGCGACGGCGCGCGCAACGACAACTTCCGCGTCAAGCGCTATATCGCCAAATACACCATCAATCCCGCGATTGCCCATGGCATCAGCCACGAGGTGGGCAGCATCGAGGTGGGCAAGTGGGCCGATATCGTTATCTGGAAGCCCGCCTTCTTTGGCGTCAAGCCGTTTTGCATACTCAAGGGCGGCAGCATCGCCATGGCGGCCATGGGCGATCCGAACGCCTCCATTCCCACGCCTCAGCCCGTGCATTACCGCCCGATGTTTGCAAGCTTTGGCGGGGCGGTTGCCAGAACTTCGCTGACCTTTGTCTCCCAGGCAGGGCTTGCCGCCGGTATCGGCCAGCGCTTCGGACTGCACAAGACCCTGTCCGCGGTCAAGGGCATACGCAATGTGAAGAAGCAGCACATGATCCACAACGATCTGGCGCCGCATATGGAGGTGGATGCCCAGACCTATGCCGTGCGCGCCAATGGCGATCTGCTGACCTGCGAGCCCGCGGTCAGCCTGCCCATGGCACAGCGCTACTTTCTGTTCTGAACGGTGTTGAGCTGAAACTCCGAATCCGGATGCTGCATGTCCTTGCCCTCAAACCAAGCCAGCCAGTCACTGACGGCGAGCTGCGGCGCAGCACTCACGGTGGCCGGCAAGGCCTCGTACACCAGCAAGGTGATGGACTGCTGACCGCCCTGGGTCAGCATCACGGACAGAGTCAGAATACGCTTGGCGTATTCGCCCAGGTCTTCGGGCCACAGGCCTTCGATGCGATCCATGGCCCGCTCCAGCGCTGCGTCCATGGGGTAGACCTCGGCCAGCACGGCCTGCGAGCCTTGCAGCCTCAGGCCCGGGTACCAGCCAAGGTCATGCAAGGTGCCGGTCAGCTGGGTCCTGCCGACACAGGCGACGCCTGGCTGGAGCCTGGCAATATCGTTGATGCCACCGGCACGCAAAGTGCCATACACCGCCACATAGGCTGCGCCACAGCCCTGCCAGTCGGCAGGCGCATCATGCAAAGAAGTCGGGGCTGCCATTTCTGTCGAAGTTTCCAAAAGAGTTGTCATCTTGCTCGAACCATCAAAATCACGGATATGCGCAGGGCATGCAACATGCGCGCCAATCTGGTTCGGGCCTTTTATTTCATTGTGAATTCACCATGCTGACTGCCAACAAACTGCTGCTCCAGGGCCAGGGCCTTTCCACCGTCATCCTCAAACGCGCCGCGTCCGTGGAGCTGGACTGGGATGTGCGTCAGAAGAGCCGCTTTGCCGCCACCGACAGCCAGGGTCGCGAGCTGGCCGTCTTCTTGCCACGCGGCCAGGCCGTGCGTGGCGGCGATGTGCTGGTGGCCGAAGACGGCAGCCTGATCCGCGTGCTGGCTGCACCGCAAAAAGTACTGCATATCACGGCCTGCGCCGAACATGGCACGCCGTTTGACCTGATGCGCGCGGCCTACCATCTGGGCAACCGCCATGTGCCGATCGAGCTGCAGCCCGACCATCTGAAGATCGAACCCGACCATGTGCTGGCCGATATGCTGCGCAGCATGCATTTGACGGTAGTCGAAGCCGATCTGCCTTTCGAGCCCGAAGGAGGTGCCTATGGCGGCCATGTGACCAACGATGGCCACAGCCACCATCATCACGCCCATGGACACTCGCATGACCACGCCCACTGAGCCACTGCTGGCTCTTGGCGCGCAGAGCTTTCTGCAGCTGATGTGGCTGGCCTCGCCGGCCCTGCCCATCGGGGGGTTCTCCTATTCGGAAGGGCTTGAAGCAGCCATCAATGCGGCGCTGGTCACAACGGAAGCAGAGGCTGCCAGTTGGCTGGTGCAGCAACTGCATCTGACCCAGTCGCGCGGGGACATGGCAGTGATTGCGCAGGCCATGCCGGCCTGGAAAGGCGCCGACCTGGCGCGCATTGCCAGCCTCAACCAGTGGGTAAGAGTCACGCGCGAAACCAGCGAGCTGCGCCTGCAGACCGAGCAAATGGGCCGCTCGCTGACCGAGTGGCTGAAAAACCGCTACGCAGACGAAGCAGCCGCGCTGGCCTCCGTCCACTGGCTGGCCGCGCAGGATGCCAGCTACCCCATCGCCTTCTCGCTGGCAGCCCAATGCACCGGCGCCACACCGCGTGATGCACTGCTGGCCTATGCCTTTGGCTGGGCCGAGAACATGGTTCAGGCCGCCATCAAGGCCATGCCCCTGGGCCAGAGCGCCGGCCAGCGCATCCTGGCGCGACTGACTTCAGAAATTCCCGCCGCCGTCGAATACGCGCTGGCGTTGCCGGACAACGCAAGACAGGCTTTCTCGCCCATGCTGGCCATTCTCTCGGCTCAGCATGAACACCAGTATTCTCGACTTTTCCGTAGCTGAACCTCCATCCGCCATGTCTGCACTGTTTGCCGCCACGCCCCAACCACCGTACTACGCCGCCATCTTCACCTCCCTGCGCACCCCGACGGACCAGGGCTATGGCGAGATGGCCGACCGCATGGTGGAGCTGGCCGGCCAGCAAGCAGGCTATCTGGGCGCTGAGAGCACCCGCGATGCCCAGGGCTTCGGCATCACCGTGTCTTACTGGGAAAGCGAGGAAGCCATCCGTCAATGGAAGCACAACGCCGAGCACCAGATTGCCCAGGAAAAAGGCCACACCACCTGGTACCAGCATTTCGAGCTGCGCATTGCCAAGGTGGACCGTGCCTACGGCAAGGCTCGCTGATCGCAACCCCCTCATTCTCGAAAGAACTCACCATGTCGACCGCACTGCACCATATCCCCAACCGCACCAAGAAGCTGCCGCCGCTGCGCGTGGGCATAGGCGGGCCCGTGGGCTCGGGCAAGACCACGATTCTGGAGATGCTTTGCAAGGCCATGCGCGGCAAATGGGACCTGGTCGCCATCACCAATGACATCTACACCAAGGAGGACCAGCGCCTGCTGACCATCAGCGGCGCCCTGCCCGCCGAGCGGATCATGGGTGTGGAAACCGGCGGCTGCCCGCACACGGCGATTCGCGAGGATGCCTCCATCAACCTGGAAGCCATTGACCGCATGCTCAAGGACTTTCCCGATGCCGACATCGTCTTCATCGAATCGGGCGGCGACAACCTAGCAGCCACCTTCAGCCCCGAGCTGTCGGATCTGACCATCTACGTGATCGACGTGGCAGCAGGCGAGAAGATTCCGCGCAAGGGTGGTCCCGGCATCACCAAGAGCGATCTCTTCGTCATCAACAAGACCGACCTGGCTCCCCATGTGGGCGCCAATCTGGACATCATGCGCAGCGACACCATCAAGCAGCGCACCACGCCCAAAGGTCTCAAGCCCTTTGTGATGACCAACCTCAAGACACTGGAAGGTCTGGACGAGGTGGTGACCTTCATAGAGAAACAGGGTCTACTGGCGGCCTGAGCACCTCTTTCAGGACGAAAAAAAGCCGCCTGGAGCGGCGGCTGTTTCTCGAACCAGTGCGTGATTACTGGTTGGCCAGATCCAGATGGAACTCGCGAGCTTCTTGGATGAATTCGATCAGGGAGTTGATAGCTTGGCGCATGATGAGCTTTCTATGAAATCAAGAGATGCACTTCAAGCGATGGACAGCACGCATCTCATGTACTGTCATTCGCGGGTTAAACCTTAAGGGTTAACCCTTGTCACTAAGTATAAACCACTATCTTCGATTTTGCAAAGCCCGTCCTGCGCAAAGGGCGTCAGGCTCGTCAGCGCACTGCATTGAAGCGCCTGCTCACGCAATTGCAAGGCCTGAGCAGATCAATATTTGCGAGATTCCTGCATCAAAATTGCCGCATAACGCTGTACTTTTCACCAGTACGTCACCGAATATGCCCGCCGACTGCTACGCTATGGCCTGTTGACAATATTTGTGGCGGGCTCACAACTCCCGCAGTCGGAAAGTGGAAATGGCGCGAGATTGTGGTTTGCAGCAGATGGGCGGGCTTGCGTCCCATCGAATGAATGCCGACATCCAGCCCGGCCAATATGCAGCGCCCGCCTTCCACCGCAGCGGAGCGCACGCATGACCTCCACGCCGACCGGCCCGAGCGCGCCTGCCGCCTGGCATATCACCACCATGAACCCCGCAGAAGCCCCCTGGCATCTGCTGCTGCTGGCCGACCCCTCGCGCGAGCGCGTCAAGCGCTATCTGCCCGGCTCCACCTGTTTTGGAGCGCGCCAGACGGAACAGTTCACTCCCAGCGGCCTCGGTGCCTTGATCGGCGTATGTGTGCTGATCCCCGAGGGCGACGGCCTTCACCGGTGGGAGCTGATGAATATGGCCGTTTCCACGGCCTGGCAGAGCAAGGGCATAGGCTCGGCCCTGCTGCTGCGAGCCATCCGCGAAATGCGCGAACGCGGCGTGCAGCAGCTGGATGTGGGAACTGGCAGCTTTGGCGACCAGTTGCTGTTCTATCAACGCCTGGGTTTTCGCGTCACCGACATCGAGCGCGACTTCTTTTTGCAGAACTACACCACCCCGCTGTGGGAGCGCGGCGTGCAGCACAAGGACATGCTCAAGCTGACACTGGATCTCTGAAAGCATGGGCGGCCGGCCGAAGAGATCCGGAAGGCCGGGCGCCTGAAACGCACAAAGAACAAAGAGTAAGAGGCGCCGCGGCGCCTCTTGCTCATTCAGCCTCGTCCTGGCGGCCTCAGGCCGTCTTGAGGCGACGCGCACGCACGGCGGCAGCCAGTTGCTCCAGCACCGGCACCGTCTGCTCCATGCTGATGCAGGCATCGGTCAGCGAGACGCCGTAGGCCAGCTCCTCACCCTCCACAATGTCCTGACGGCCTTCGTGAATATGGCTTTCGATCATCACGCCGGTGATGCGCGTGTCGCCCCCTGCAATCTGCTGGGCCACATCCGCTGATACATCGATCTGGCGGCGATGCTGCTTGCTGCTGTTGGCATGCGAGAAATCGATCATCACCTGCGGGTGCAGGCCGGCTTTTTCCAGCACTTCGCACGCGGCCTGGACATGGGCCGCGTCGTAGTTGGGAGCCTTGCCGCCGCGCAGGATGATGTGGCAGTCCTGATTACCGCGCGTCTCGAAGATCGCACTCTGGCCCATCTTGGTCATGCCCATGAATGCATGCGAAGACTGGGCGGCCAGAATGGCATCGCTGGCCACCTTCACGCCGCCGTCTGTGCCGTTCTTGAAGCCCACGGGGCAGCTCAGACCGCTGGCCAGCTGGCGATGGCTCTGGCTCTCCGTGGTACGTGCACCAATCGCGCCCCAGCTGACCAGGTCGCTGATGAACTGCGGCGACAGCAGATCCAGGAATTCCGTGCCGGCAGGCAGACCCAGCGCCAGCACATCGAGCAGCAGGCGGCGTGCCAGCTCCAGCCCTTCGTTGACGGCAAAGCTGCCGTCGCGGTAAGGATCGTTGATATAGCCCTTCCAGCCCACGGTGGTGCGCGGCTTCTCGAAGTAGACCCGCATCACGATCAGCAGATCATCCTTGAGCGCATCGGCCTGGACCTTGAGTTGGCGCGCGTAATCCATGGCCTGATCGTGATCGTGAATGGAGCAGGGTCCGACCACCACCACCAGCCGGTCATCCTGGCCATGCAGCACGCGCGAGATGGCGGCACGGCTGGTTTCGACCAGCTGCTGCGCTTCTTCGGTCACGGGCAGCCACTCCTCCAGCAGTGCCGGGGTCAGCAGCGGGCGCACGATCTTGATGCGCGTGTCGTCAATGCGGGTCTTGTCCAGCGTGGTCAGTTTGGGCTGGGCCTTGCGGGCCGAAGCTGCGCCGGGATGCAGGGGCGTCGTGGAGGATGTCATCCCGCTATTGTCGCGCCATGCGCTTTAACCCGCGCGCTCGCCCCCATCGGCGGCCGCGGAAAGCGGCCTGCTGCCGCCAGCCGGGCAAGGCTGGACGGCGCCCCGCCCCGGTAGACTGGCGGCCCCTAGAAGATCGGACGCCACCGCCCATGGAACTGCTGTTCACCATCACCCCGGCCCACACCGACTGCCGGCTGCAGGCCGCGCTGCAGCGCGAGATGCATCAGCACGCGCGACAACAGGCCGCCCTGCAGGTCCGGATGGCGGGCTGGCAGGAGCGCTGGCTCGCCCCGCTGCTGCTCTGCCTGGGCCTGGGGGGCGGCCTGCTGGCCATCGCTCGGCCGGGCCAGCAGCTGAGCCCCGAAAAAATCATCGCCATGCTGGTCTCGACCGTGCTCTGCATCCTGCTGTGGAAGCGCTACTCAGCGCGCCTGCTCGGCGCGTTGCGTCAGCACCAAGCCATGCGCCAGGCTCCGCTGCAGGGCCTGCACCGGAAGCTGGTGCGCGCAGGCCTGCGGGCCCGCCTGCGGCGCCTGGAGGGCGGCTACCGCCTGCAGCTCGACGATCAGGGCTTCACGCTGATCCACGACCGGGGTGCGCGAGAGCGGCTCGAATGGGCGCAGATCGCGCGCCTGCAGGCCACGCCCGACTTCTACAAGGTGGCCTGCGCCCGGCTCGCGGCCGAGGGAAAGGCCTACCATATCCCCCGCCACAGCGATGCCATGGACCCGGCCGCCTACCGTCAGGGATTGACACTGTGGCTGAGCAAATGCCCGATGGCACCGGAGACGCCAGCCGCCATGGCGCACTGATTCAGCGCATACGGGCGGTGCTTTATTCCCCGGCCGAAAGCTTCATCAGCACCAGACCGCTGACGATCAGGACAGCCGCTCCCACGCGCATGGCACTGAGCTGCTCTCCCAGCACCGTGACGCCCACCAGGAATGCACCCACGGCACCGATACCGGTCCAGATCGTATACGCCGTGCCCAGGGGCAGACTGCGCATGGCCACCGACAGCAGACCAAAGCTGGCGATCATGGCCACGATGGTGATGGCGCTGTATTTGAGGTTGGTGAAACCATGGGACTGCTTCATGGTGAAGGCCCAGACCACTTCCAGAACGCCAGCCACCAGCAGATAAACCCAAGCCATAGAAAACCTCTTTGAAGATCGAATGGCCAGGCCGTCCCAGCAGGAATACAGGCCATGCATCGCATGGCCCGGCAAGGTCGTCCCTGCGGCATGAATCCTAATCCGCATGCGCAAATCCGGGCCAGCCATGGGTGGTTCGGCCGCCACACCATGGGCCGGCGCTTCGTTGGCTCCGGCCGTCAACGCCTGCGGATTCCATGGGGCAGTGCAAGGTTTGACGGACTGCAAAGGATTCGGCAGGCCCGATGCCGGCAGGAGCGGCGCCTTGGATGCCCCGGCCGTAACACAGGCGGTGCGCAGCTCCTGCTGGCCCGCGAGGACTGCGCCATGCAGGGACAGAGCGGATGCAAGGCAATGGCACACTGGGTGGCTTGTGCCAAGCCCGCCCATCGCCATCATGCTTTCAGGACTGAACCACCTCACTCTGGCCGTCGCGGATCTGCCGCTCAGCCTGGATTTCTATGTGCGCGTGCTGGGCTTTCGTCCACGCGCGCAGTGGGATCAAGGTGCCTACCTGGGACTCGGTGATCTGTGGCTGTGCCTGTCGTCAGACGAACAGCAAAGCCAGGCCCGCAGCGCTGACTACACCCACTACGCATTCACCCTTGCTCAGCAGGACTTCGCGCACTTTGTGGAGCATGCCAGGTCATGCGGTGTCCGGGAGTGGAAGAGCAACCGCAGCGAAGGCGATTCCTTCTACTTTCTGGACCCGGACGGCCACCAGCTCGAAGCCCATGTCGGTTCTCTGGAAAGCCGCCTGGCGCAATGCCGCTTGCGGCCTTATGCGGGTATGCGGTTTTTCGACTGAGCCAACGAGCAGGCAACGGAGGCGTTACTCAGGCAAGACCAGGTGCAAGAGCCTGTTCGACACAGCAGCGCTCCAAGGAGCGCTGCCAGTCGATACCGGGGAGCCAGCCTGGCTGCGCCACACTAGGCGGCCAACCGCTCCTCTTCCATCACCACCACATTGCCCACCGTCGCACCATAGTGCGTTGCCACGCGCTTGCGCTGCTTGAGCACGGCCCTGTCCTTGCTGACCAGCAAGGCCTTGTGCTGGCTGGCCAGATCGAGGAAATGCTGGTCGTCGGGATCGGTGCAGGTGAAGCGGATCTTGGGTGCAGCGGACACATATTCGACGGCCTCATCAAACGCCGCCATCACACCTTCGGGCGTCTTGGCGTAGTAGCTGACGCGCGGCGCAATCTGGCTGTAGTGCAGTACGCGCCCCAGCTCGATGCGCTGAGCCTCATCGGCAATCCAGCGCACCTCGCCACGGGCGACCAGCTCGCGGATGGTCGGGATATCCGGGTCGTCAAATATCAGCATGTCCAGCACCACATTGGTGTCCAGAATCATGGGGCGCGGCAAAGGACCGTCATAGCCGGCGTTGCAGGCCGGCCAGCGCAGGGGAGCGATCTTCATTGCTGTGCGTCGCCTTCTGCGGCCTTGCGGGGCTTGGTCGAACCCTTGACCATGTCGAAGCGGAACAGACGGCACTCGATAGGGCCGTTCCACATGGGCGTGCGGCGCGACTCCTTGAGGCGCATCTTGCTGGGCAGCTTGAGGTCGGGCGTCAGCATCCAGGCACTCCAGCCGCTGTAGTTCTTCTTCCAGTGGCTGGCCAGCTGGTTGAAGAATTCGCCGCCGTCCTCGGTCTGCGCGGTTTCACGGCCTGCGCGTTCGACCTGGCCCATGCGCTCGGCCGCATTGCGGCCTGCGCTGCCGGCAGCCGCGATGCGCTCGCCATAGGGCGGGTTCAGCAGCATCATGCCGGGCTGCTCGCTGGGCGGCATGCGCTGCAAGGCATCGCCGCCGCGCAGGCTGACGGTATCGGACACACCCGCGCGCTCGGCATTGCGCTGGGCAAAGTCCACCATGCGGAAGGCGATGTCAGAGCCGTAAATGCCCACCGGCGATTCGGGCAGGATCTGGCTCTCTGCCTCATCCAGCATGGCTTCCCAGACATGACGCTGAAAGGGCACGAGCTTCTCGAACGCAAAGCGACGCAGAATGCCGGCTGGAATCTTGCGCGCGATCTGCGCGGCCTCGATCACCAGGGTTCCGCTGCCGCAGCAGGGGTCGTACAGCGGCTGGGGATTGTCGCCATGCGGGTTCCAGCCCGAGGCAGCAATCATGGCCGCGGCCAGGGTTTCCTTGAGCGGGGCATCGCCCTTGTCTTCGCGCCAGCCGCGCTTGAACAGCGCCTCGCCCGAGGTGTCGATATAGATGGTGGCGCCGTCGGTCGTCAGGTGCAGGTGCACGCGCACATCGGGGTGATGGGTCTCGACGCTGGGGCGCACGCCGTTGCGCTTGGCGCGAAAACGGTCGGCGATCGCGTCCTTGACCTTGAGCGCCGCGAAGTTCAGGCTGGTCAGCGGGCTGTGCTGGGCCGTGACTTCGATCTTGAAGGTTTCCTTGGGTGTGAACCAGATCTCCCAGGCCACCTCGCTGGCGGCACGGTACAGATCGTTCTCGCTACGATACATGGTGTGCGACAGCTCGATCAGCACGCGCTGAGCCAGACGGCTGTGCAGATTGAGCAACATGGCATCGCGCCACATGCCGCGCAGCATGACGCCACCCCGGCCCACGAGCAGGTCCTGCCCGCTGGCGCCGGTGATGGCGTGGACCTCGTCGGCCAGAAAGCCCTCGACGCCGGCGGCGCAGGGCAGAAACAAATGCAGTTGGTTCATAGAAATCAGTGCGCGCCAGCAACGGCGCAGACGCCGGACGCTCACGGGAGCCTGTTGTGCGCTTTACAGGGCATAAGCATACGCGCTAGGCCTTTTCCGGTGCCCGCGCACGACAAGCGTTGCTCTACAGATGCATGCCGGGCACCAGGCATGATGCCAGGCCAAGGAGCAATGACGACATGGAAGAAATCAGCTGGAACGACTTTATGAAGGTGGAGCTGCGCGTGGGTCGCGTGCTGCAGGCCGAGGTCTTTGCCGAGGCCCGCAAGCCCGCCTACAAGCTGCTGGTGGACCTGGGTCCCGAGCTGGGCCAGCGCAAGTCCAGCGCGCAGATCACCGAGCATTACCAACCCGAGGAGCTGATAGGACGGCTGGTGGTGGCCGTGATCAACTTTCCGAAGAAGCAGATTGGGCCCTTGATGAGCGAATGTCTTGTGACCGGTTTTCACGATGCCACAGGAGCCGTGGCCCTGTGCGTGCCTGACAAGCAGGTGCCGCTGGGCACGCGCCTGCTGTGATCGGCATATTCAGAGGCAAAATGGCCGTCAGCCATTCTCCTGCCTACGGATACTGCTATGAATATCAGCTTCAACCCGCTGGTGCGCGTGCGCACCGTCACCGCCTTTGTCAATCTGAGCGCCGATGAGGCACAGTGGCAGGCCGGCCTGACCCAGGCCAAGCAGCAATGCGATGCCGTGGCCGATGCCATCGAGGCCCGGGGCTATCAGGTGCAGTCCATCCGCATCGTGAGCAACCCGTTTGGCGAATATCTGGATGTCTCCAGCGCAGACAGCGCCCTCGCCGGCCTGAAGCGCATTGCCGAAACGCTCAAGGCCATCAACACCGGCAAACGCCGCATCCGCTTTGCCGTGGGCGAAGCGCGCAATGCGCAGGAAGTGGCCCTGCTGCCGCAGCTGATTGCCGCCTATGGCGACCTGTGCAACGCCTGCGTAAACATCGATCTGGATGAACATGGCTTTCTGCAGACCGGCTTGCTGGCCCATAGCGTGCAGGCCATTCAGCAGATCGCGCGCACCACGCCGCGCGGCGAAGGCAATTTCAACTTCACGGTCAACTTCAACTGCGCGCCCGGCATTCCCTATTTCCCGGCCAGCTACCACCGCGGCCAGCACCACGGCGCCCTAGTGCTGGGCCTGGAAACGCCAGACCTCATGGTGGCTGAACTGCAGGAGCTGCAGCAGCAGCGCCTGCAGCTCGATCACGCGGCGTGGTTCAGGCTCGCATTCGAGCGCCTGAGCCAGACCCTGAACGAGCATGCCACTGCCATCCAGCGCTGCGCCGACGGCGTGAAACTGGCCGAGGGCTGGCATATCGCGGGCATGGACACCTCGGCCGCGCCGTCCAAGTCCTGCGCCTCCATGGTCGATGTCTACCAACTGCTGGGCGTGCCCTGTTTCGGCGCCAGCGGCACGGTGGAGGCGTCGGCCCTGCTGACCCGCGTCTTCAAATCGGTCAACGGCGTGACACAGATCGGCTTCAGCGGCCTGATGCTGGCCGTGACCGAGGACCAAGGCCTGGCCCAGGCCAGTCTGAATGACGAATTCGATATCCGCGCCCTGCTGACCTACAGCAGCGTCTGCGGCATCGGCCTCGATACCGTGCCGGTGCCGGGCGACAGCAGCGCCGAGCAGATCGCCGCCGTCATGCGCGATACGGGCACCATGGCTTTTCGCCTCAACAAGCCGCTGACGGTGCGGCTATTCCCCGTGCCGGGGCTCAAAGCGGGCGACACAACTGCGTTCGAGAGCGCGGATCTGTGCAACTGCGCCGTGCTGGCTCTGCCTTGAACATCTAACAAGCGGGCTGCTGCGCTTGGCCGTCAAGCGCCGGCAGCTATTGCTTTTGATATTCCCCTACCCCGGTTCTGTTTGACCTGCCCCCATGGTGGCCGCCGGGGTGCCCCCGGTAAAATTGGCCCTTATGGCAAAAATAATCGTTCTGGCACTGGTGCTGCTTTTCTTTGGCTGCGGGCTGTACATGCATCTGCGCGGCAAGGTGCGCCACAAGGTGGTCAAGCAATTGTTTGACCACTCCACGTTCACGGCGCCGTTCAACGTCTTCATGCTGATGTTCAGCAAGGTGCCGCGCACGCCCTATCTGCCCACCAGCACCTTCCCCGAGCTGGCGCCGCTGCAGGCCAACTGGCGCGAGATCCGCGAGGAAGCCGTCAATCTGCAAAAGAACATGCAGATCAAGGCCGCCGCCAACAACGACGACGCAGGCTTCAACTCCTTCTTCAAGACCGGCTGGAAGCGCTTCTACCTCAAGTGGTACGGCGATGCCCACCCTTCGGCCATGGAGCTGTGCCCCAAGACCACGGCCCTGGTGAAATCGATTCCCAGCGTCAAGGCCGCCATGTTTGCCGAGCTGCCGCCCGGCGCCAAGCTCAATCTGCACCGCGACCCCTATGCAGGCTCGCTGCGCTATCACCTGGCCGTGCTGGCCCCCAACGACGACCGCTGCATGATCGAGGTCGACGGCCAGCCCTATAGCTGGCGTGAAGGCGAAGGCGTGATCTTCGACGAGACCTTTATGCACTGGGCCGAGAACCGCTCGGAAGGCAACCGCATCGTGCTGTTCTGCGATGTGGAGCGCCCCATGACCAATGGCTTTGCCCAGTGGCTCAATCACTGGCTGGGCAAGAACGTGGTGGCCGCCGCCAGCTCGCCCAACAACGAGGGCGATCCGCGCGGCATGATCAGCAAGCTGTTCAAGATCTCGTTCTATGCGGGCAAGTACCGCCGCGCCTTCCGCGACTGGAATCCGACCTTCTACAAGATCCTCAAGTTCGGCCTGATGATTGGCGTGCTGGTCTGGTTTATCTGGTGGTTGGTTTCTTGATAACCCCCTGAGGCGCTACGCGCCTTCCCCTGGCCGGGCGCCCCCAAGGGGGACGGCAGCATCGCCGCAAGGGCGGCTCTTGCTCGCTGCCCCTTGCTTGAGGAATGCCTTATCAAGGCTCCCGCCCTAAATACAGAACAAGAAAGCCGCTGTGCGATGCATCAGCGGCTTTCTTGTTTCTGCGGTGCCCTACAGCGCCTTGCGCAGCGTGGTCGTCGGTATCTTGAGCTGCTCGCGGTATTTGGCGACGGTGCGGCGCGCGCACTCGATGCCCTGCTCTTTGAGCATATCGGCCAGCTTGGCGTCCGACAGCGGCTTCTTGGCATCTTCGGCATCGACAAACTGCTTGATCAGCGCACGCACGGCCGTGCTGGAAGCACTGCCGCCGGTTTCCGTGCCCAGGCCCGAGCCGAAGAAATACTTGAGCTCGAAGGTGCCCTGGGGCGTGGCCATGTACTTGGCCGTGGTCACGCGGCTGATGGTGGACTCGTGCAGACCCAGGGTGTCGGCGATATCGCGCAGCACCAGCGGGCGCATGGCCAGTTCGCCATGCACAAAGAAGTTCTTCTGCCGCTCCACAATGGCTTCGGAGACCCGCAAGATGGTGTCGAAACGCTGCTGGATGTTCTTGATGAACCAGCGCGCCTCCTGCAACTGCTGCTGCAGCGCCGCATGGCCGTCGCTGTTCTTGTGGCGGCGCAGCACGCCGGCATAGATGTCGTGCACGCGCAGACGCGGCATGACCTCGGGGTTGAGCTGCACGGAGAAGTCCACCCGGCCCGAGCCGGACCGCAGCGGGCGCACGATGACATCGGGCACCACGATATGGCGTTCCACGTCGACAAAGCGGCGCCCCGGACGCGGCTCCAGCCTGGCGATCAGGGCCATGGCCTCGCGCAGCTGTTCCTCTCGCGCGCCGCACAGGCTGGTGAGCTTGCGCAGATCGCGCCGCGCCAGCAGGTCCATGGGCTGCGCGCAGATGGCCTGCGCCAGCAGCAGCCGGTTCATATGCGCCTCGGTCGTGCCCTCGTCCTCGGCGGTGCGGATCAGGTCGCGCAGCTGCAGCTGCAGGCACTCGGCCAGATCACGCGCTCCCACGCCCACGGGCTCCAGGCTTTGAAGCAGCTTCAGAGCAATGACAAAGTGCTGCTCCAGTTCCTCGCGCTCTTCCAGGTCGTCGCCGGCCAGGCTCTGCGCCAGCTCCTGCAGGGAATCCTCGAGATAGCCGTCGTCGCTGAGCGACTCGATGAGAAAGCGCAGTGCCGCCATGTCCGCCGCGCCCAGATGCAGGCTCAGCGCCTGACGATGGAGAAAGTCGGTCAGGCTCTGGTGCTCGCGCGCCAGATCGATGGCATCGGTTTCGTCATCGCCATCGCGGTTGCGCGTGGAACTGCTGGCCGAGGGCGTATCCCACTCGCTGCTGGATTCGCCACCCCATTCCCCGTCCTGGCCGTCCAGGCCCTCGGCCTCCCAGTTCAGCGTTTCAGGGGTTTCGGGGTTTGATGCCTCCGCTACCGTTTCAGTAGCTGGTTGCGCTTGCGATGCATCTCTTTCAGCATGAATACCATCTGAAGTACTGTATTCACTGGCGCTATTAGCTACATCTACAGGAGCATCTCCCGCAGTTTCGGCCTCATCGCCCGCACGTTCCAGAAAAGGGTTGTCGACCAGCATCTGCTCGACTTCCTGCGCCAGCTCCAGGGTGGAAAGCTGCAGCAGCTGAATGGATTGCTGCAGCTGCGGCGTAAGCGATAAATGCTGCGAAACGCGTAGCGAGAGACCTGGCTTCATCGAGGCGCGGCCCCCAGACAATCATTGCAAACGCGCGCAGTGCTACGGGTTTGCCGCCGGGCCGCCCCAAGGCAAACCTCGGCGCAGCCGGTCAGGGCCCCTTCTGGGGGCAGCGACCGCACAAAGTGAGGGAGCGTGGGGGTCATCACATCCTGAAATGTTCGCCCAGATAGACGCGGCGCACATCGGCGTTCTCCACGATCTCCTCGGGCGTGCCTTCGGCCAGCACATGGCCGTCGCTGATGATGAAGGCGTGGTCGCAGATGCCCAGCGTCTCGCGCACGTTGTGGTCGGTGATCAGCACGCCGATGCCGCGCTCCTTGAGGAAGCCGATGATGCGCTGGATCTCGATCACCGCGATCGGGTCGATGCCGGCAAAAGGCTCGTCAAGCAAAATGAAGCGCGGTTGCGTGGCCAGGGCGCGGGCAATTTCCACGCGACGGCGCTCACCGCCTGACAGCGCCAGCGCCGGCGACTGGCGCAGATGCTCGACGCGCAGCTCCTGCAGCAGGCCCGTGAGGCGCTTTTCGATCTCGTCGCGCGTCAGCGCCTTGCCCTGCTCGTCCTTTTGCAGCTCCAGCACGGCGCGCACATTGTCTTCCACGCTGAGCTTGCGAAAGATGGAGGCTTCCTGGGGCAGATAGGACAGGCCCAGGCGCGAACGCTGGTGAATCGGCATGCCGCCCACCGGCTGGCCGTCGATGAAGATCTCGCCGCCGTCGCTGCGCACCAGGCCCACGATCATGTAGAACGATGTGGTCTTGCCCGCTCCATTAGGGCCGAGCAGACCGACGACCTCGCCTTTTTGCACGGACAGCGACACATCCTTGACCACCTTGCGGCTGCCGTAGGACTTGGCCAGATGTTTGGCCTCCAGGCGGCTGTCGGACTCGCCGCTGCGGCTGCTGGAGAAAGTCGGCTCGCTCATTTCTTCTCGTCGTCTTTCTCGCCGCCCAGCGTCATGCTCTGGCGCAGCTGCGTGGCAGGTGTTGCAGGCTTGGGCTGTGCCCCCGGCGTTCCGTCCTTAGGCGCCATGATGGCGCGCACACGGCCGCCCTGTCCCACGGAGGAGCTCGGCAGGCCGCCGCTGGTCTTCTGGCCATCGACGGTATAGACGTCGGTGATGTTGTTGTAGACGATGATGGAGCCCGTGACCTGATCGCTGAGCTGACCGCCACGGTAGCGGCGCATCTCGCCACGACGGATGAACTTGACGATATCGGCCTTGCCGTCGTACTCGATGACTTCGCCTTCGCCCTCGATGAACTCCTCGGGCTGACCGGCCACGGTATCGCGCTTCTGGCGGAAGAACGCTCGCTTGCCGGCCTCGGCCTTGATCACACCGTACTGATAGCCCTCGGCGTCCTGCCGCACATCGAGCTGAGCACCGCGCAGCACGATGGAGCCCTTGGTCATCACCACATTGCCAGTAAAGACACTGGTCTGCTGCAGCTCGTCATGACGCAACGCATCCGCCTCGATATTCATGGGCTTGGCGCTGTCGGCTTTTTCGGCATGGACAATGCCGGTCGCTGCTGCCAGGGCGCAGGCCAGCGCAAGAGGTAGGAGTGTTTTTTTCATGGAAGGCACGTTTCTTGCATCCATTGTAGTCATTCCCTTTTTGCAACTTGCGTAAAAAACACCCACAAAAAAGCCCGCACGGCGGCGGGCTTGTTGGGCGTCAAACGTCACTGGCGTCTGTTGCCTGATCTCAGGCCTTGCGGCTGGAGGCGACCAGCGCATTGACCACGCGCAGCACATTGTCCATATTGCCGGCCTTGGTGCCGTCCGTGTAGTAGCGGCCGGCCACACCCATGGCGGGCACGCCTTCCACGTCATATTCGTTTTGCAACTGAGCGGCCTTGCGCGCCTGATTGGCCACGGTGAAAGAGTTGTAGACCTCCTTGAACTTGGCCAGATCCACGCCCTGCTTTCCGACCCAGTCAAAGATGGCGTCATCGGTCTTGAGCAGGTTGCGATCCACGTGGATGGTACGGAACACCTTGGCGTGCAGCTGGGGCAGCAGGTTCATGCCCTCCAGGGCGTAGTACAGCTTTTGCTGTGGCACGAAAGAGGCATTGAAAGCCACGGGCACGCGGCGCACCACCACATCGGCAGGCTGGCTCTTTGCCCAGGCTTCGAACTGGGGCTCGAAGGCATTGCAATGCGGGCAGCTGTACCAGAAAAACTCGACCACCTCGACCTTGCCGGCCGGCGCGCTCACGCTGGCGGGCTTGCCGAGCTTGATGTAGTCCTTGCCTTCCTTGGGCGCAGCGCCCTGGGCCCAGCTGGAGGAGGCACCCAGAGTCAGGGCACCGGCAGCAGCTGCCGAGGCAGCCAGAGAGAATTCGCGACGTTTCATCTAAACAAACTCCTGTATCAGGTCTGCAGTATCAGAGCCAACAGGCCCAAAAAAGTTCAGCGTTGTCAAAACTACCAATGGCACAAGCCAGAGGCCTCAAGCAAGGGCCGCCTCACAGCTAAGCTGCAGTCCCCCGGCGCGCAGCGCCTCAAGGGGCCTTGTTATCTGGCCGCGCGCACCAGAGTCGAGTCCACGCCCGCACCGTCGAGCTTGCCCTTGAGCTGCTCGGCGTCGTCACGCTTGCTGAACGGCCCCACGCGCACGCGGAAAACGGTGATGCCGTTCTGCTCACGCTCGCTGATGCGCGACTCCCAGCCCAGCATGGCCAGCTTGGCACGCTGCGCTTCCGCTTCGCTCTGGCCGCGGAAAGCACCGGCCTGCACAAAGTAGTTGAACGCAGAGTCCGAAGAGGATGCCGTCTGCGCGGCCGCCTTTTCCTTGTCTGCACGCGCCTTGTCTGCCTTGTCGGCGGCGGCGGAGCGCTCCTTGACCAGATCACCCAGCGGATCACCCGATGCGGACTTGGTAGGCTTCTCCGGCGTAGAGGGCGGCGGCGTGGTGACTCCGCCGGTTGCAGTAGGTTGTACCGCAGGTGTGGGCGGCGACACCGTCACATCGCTTGGAGGAACTGGTGGTGTCACCGGGGGCGGTGCAGGCTGGCGGCTCTGCAGCGGTGCGTTGGGGTCCCAGTTCTTGTTGCGCTCGGCCTCGGCCGCATCGCGCTGAGTGTTGTTTCCACCCTTGTTGAGGAAGGGCACCGGCACCTTGGTCACATAGATGGCCACGGCCAGGGCCGCAGCCAGACCGATGACCATGCCAAAGATAAGCCCCAGGATGGTTCCACCGCGTTGCTGGTTCTTCATATCAGTCGCTTAACGCTTTCTGCTTCAGTTATTCCATTCTCAGATCCATCGACCCCTGACAGGCAAGGCTGGCAAGGCGACCGATGGACAGGAAACTGGGATTACATGCGCTCGGGTGCACTCACACCCAGCACCGCCAGACCATTGTGCAACACCTGGGCCGTGGCAGCGACCAGGGCCAGACGTGCGAGCTTGACCTTTTCGTCGTCCACCAGAATGCGCTCTGCGTCGTAGTAGCTGTGATAGCTGGAGGCCAGATCGCGCAGATAGAAGGTCACGTCGTGCGGTGCGTTGCCTTCGGCAGCAGCAGTCAGCATCTCGGGGTACTTGGCCAGCAGCAGCATCAGCGCCTGGGCCTGCGGGCCTTCCAGAGCGGATAGGTCCACATCCTTGAGTGCCGCCAGACCTGCACCGCCGGCCTCCTGCCAGGCGCGCAGCACGGACTGGATGCGCGCATGGGCATACTGCACGTAGTACACGGGGTTGTCGTTGTTCTGGGCCACGGCCAGATCCACGTCGAAGGTGTACTCGGTGTCGGGTTTGCGCGAGAGCAGGAAGAAGCGCACGGCATCCTTGCTGGTCCACTCGATCAGATCGCGCAGCGTGACGTAGGAGCCGGCGCGCTTGCTGATCTTGACCTCTTCGCCGTTGCGCACCACGCGCACCATGGTGTGCAGCACGTAGTCGGGATAGCCCTCGGGGATGCCCACATCGGCAGCCTGCAGGCCGGCACGCACGCGGGCAATGGTGCCGTGGTGGTCCGTACCCTGAATGTTCACCACCTTGGTGAAGCCACGCTTGAACTTCTGGATGTGATAGGCCACATCGGGCACAAAGTAGGTGTAGCCGCCGTCAGTCTTGCGCATCACGCGGTCTTTGTCGTCGCCGTAGTCGGTGGACCTGAGCCACAGCGCGCCGTCCTGCTCATAGGTCTTGCCGTTGGCGATCAGGCGGTTGACCGTCGCTTCGACATGACCGTTTTCATAGAGGCTGGACTCGAGGTAGTACTCGTCGAACTTGAGGTTGAAGGCCTGCAGGTCCTTGTCCTGCTCGTTGCGCAGATACGCCACGGCGAACTGGCGGATGTTGTCGTAATCCTCGACATCGCCGTTGGCGGTGAACTCGCGGTCATCGGCCTTGATGGTTTCCTTGGCCAGGAAAGCCTTGGCGATGTCGGCAATGTAGTCGCCGTTGTAGAAATTCTTGGCCAGCGGGTTTTCGCTGTCGGTGGGCCAGCATTCGTCACCGGGCTTGAAGCCCTTGGCGCGCAGCTGGGTGCTCTTGGTCAGGGTGTCGATCTGCACGCCCGCGTCGTTGTAATAGAACTCGCGGTGAACCTTCCAGCCCTGGGTGGAATAGAGGTTGCTGATGGCGTCGCCGATCGCAGCCTGGCGGCCATGGCCCACATGCAGAGGACCGGTGGGGTTGGCGGAGACGAACTCGACGAGGATGTTTTCACCGCGATCGGCCTGGTAGCCGAACTTCTGGGCTTGCGCCAGCACTTCGCGCACCACCTCCTGCTTGGCAGCAGGCTTGAGGCGAATGTTGAGAAAGCCCGGACCCGCGATTTCAATCGCATCCACCCACTGCTGGAAGGCGGCTGTAGCCTCCAGCGCGGTCTTGAGCTGCTCGCCCAGGGCGCGCGGGTTGGCCTTCAGAGGCTTGGCCAGCTGCATGGCCGCCGTGCAGGCGAAATCGCCATGGGCTGCCACTTTGGGGTTTTCAAACGCAGCGCGTGCGCCGGCGCCGGGCGAGAGTGTTTCGAGCTCAGCAGCCAGGGCTGCGAGCAATTCCTGTTTGACGGAGAGCATCGCGGGATTTT